>JACZCU010102927.1_pt1 | contig 91524 bp, 128 predicted proteins | sample 8641851 | NCBI WGS metagenome assembly JACZCU01 (sample SAMN15324605, study PRJNA640507) | soil metagenome | isolation source: monocropping sugarcane control | place: China: Luxin town, Laibin City, Guangxi Province | collected 2019-07-25 | depth 10cm m | reverse complement strand
CGCGGACGGCCCGGTCAGTACTGCGTCGCAGATCTTTCTCGCATCGATTTCTTCGCGGCGCGCACGTTCGGCGAACGCCGCGACATCGATTACGAAACGACGCGGAGCAGGCGAGGCGTCGACCCACGTTTCGGCTTCGCGGAGCACATCCGCGACTTCGCGCTGGCCGTCGATTTCTTCCGAGCAGGCCTGACACGACGTCATGTGGGACTCGATCTCGCTCGCGATCGGCGAAGTGCCTTCCACGTACTGGAACAGAGTCTCGTCGTCGTAGTGCGCCATGACGTGCGGATTTACGGACGGCAAGATAGCACGCAGGAAGTGAGGTTGTCACGCAAAAGCCGAAAAAATGCAACGCGGGAGAGCAATCTATCCGCACCCCCGGCGTTGCATCGCTGCTGAATGACACCTATTCGCTACTACTTTGCTGCACAACCTGCGCAAGGCGCTGACGCACGGCTTTCGGAACGAAGTTGTCTCCGACATCGATGACGCGCGGCCGGTCGACGGCCAGCTTCAGTACCGGTACGTCCGACGCGCGAATGCGATCTTCGATCGCCGTCACCAGCGCGGGACCGCGCATTCCCTGTTTCTGCTGCGTGCGGACAAAGTCGACGAAGGCCGTGTCGTCATCGACGATCACCGCCGGAACGTAGCGCACGACTTCGAGGAACTGCGATGGCGGAACATCCGCCGCATTCATCACGGTCACCACGTCGACGAGTTGATTCGTCGGGACGTTCGTGATTTCCGAAACGGCCGCAACCGCCAGTGGCATGGCCACCAGCGCCAGCAGGTTCTCGTTTTCGAGAGCCTGCGCTCGCAAGGGCATCAGAAGGACCGCCAGGGCGAGTGCGACCGTGAGTTTGATCCTCATGGTCACCTCCACTGATGGAGTTGATTTGCAAGGATGCGGCCGAGGCGGGTGGGCTCAACCTTCGCGGCGGTAATCGGCCGCCCGCTGATGTAGTGTCTTCGGCCAGCGATGACGCCGGCAGTACATCGGCGTTGCGATTGTTGGTTTGATCCAGCAACGCCGTCACGCCAGCGCGAGGTAACTTGTTGAAAAAGCTGGCTGGCCAGTCTGGACGATTACCGAACCGCGATTCTGGAGATGGTTGCATGATTGTGGCGAGAGGATGGGCGCGGTTCTTCCAGCCACGCCCTGTCGCTTTTTGCGGTCGCGGCGCCGTATCCTGACGTCGCCTCCCGAAAGAAAATGCAGCGAACCGGACGAGGCGGGATACGAAACCGCACGATGTCGCACGGAACGAATTCGGACCAAACTCGGACAGTCGATACGGTCGCGAGGTACACATGAATTTTTGGCAGCAACAACGAGACGAGAGACAACTCCGAACCCACGAAGAGATCGTTGACAAACGAATCGCCGATTGGATGATCGAAGACTCGATCGAGGGATCGCGAAGGTTGGCTCTTCGTTTCGATGACGACACTTACATTGTTTGGAAGGCATCACAGAACTACGTGGGCGGTGTCGATATAGAGGTTGACGAGAACCCGGTCGACGATCTTGTCGCGTATGGCATCGGCCTAATTACAGAAGGGGAATACAAGCGTCAGCGGGACGCTAGGCGCGAGCAGGAGCGTCAACTGGCAGAAAGGGATGAACGCGCAATCCTCGCGCGCCTGAAGGAGAAGTATGAGCGAAGCTGAAACGTCGTCATCGTGGATTCCAGTCACGGGCAACGGTACGAGTCGGTACGCCCCTCTTGCTGCAGAGGATACGGCCACGCTTCCTGCGGTTGCTTATAACGAAACAACCTCCGTTGAGGTTCTATTGACCGTCGCACTCGTGGACGACACACGTATCGTCATGACAGGTTTTGTCCAAGTCGACTACCGCTACGGAGACGGTCCTGACGAGTATCGGTGGCTTCTATCGCGCTACGGTGGCGATGACATTTCGGGTCGTGTCGTAGCGTGGCAACCGTATCCTGAGCCGTATGCGAAAGGCTGACGATAGTGCACACGATAGAAGGCGCCGAGACTCCGCGCACCGTGCGCGATCTCATCGAGATCCTGAGTCGCTGCGATCCGGATTTGCCGATCGCAACGCATGCAAACAACCACACGTTCATGGTTACAACCAACGGCAGTCTTCGCGTCGGGCTCCTTCATACGTACGCTGGTGATCATGTCGTGATTGGCAATATTTCGAAGCTTGATATCAACGGGCGAAACTACCATGTAGCTGAATTGCTGGACGGTGGTCCTGACGTGCCGCGCGACTGGACGATAGGCGGAACACGGCAGCGAATGATCTTTGTCGGCGATAAATCAGCGTACCTATGCACACGCTGCCATACGCTGGAAGTTGGGGACAGCCAATGAGCGACGCTGAATACCGTCTCCAAGCTCGCGGTGAACAATCTGCATGGCGGGCAATCCTGAGGCTAACCCTCGGCGAACTGCGCTGCACGAACATGATTCTCGAAACGGACGATCCTTACGAGCGCATCGCTCGCCTCGAACATCTCCATGCCGAAACAATCGCAGCACTCCGCGCCGCCTGCGAAGAGTTCGGCGACAACGAATGGGAAGACGATCTACACCCAGCCGATATCATCGAGAAACACCTGATGCGCGATGTGCGAGAGATGATTCTAAACCTGCGGTCGCGCGGGGACGCGGGAGAGCTTCATGACTGAAGTCACGTTCACGCTAACCTTGACCGAGGCAACGCTCGCTGTCGGCATTGCCTCTGCGCTCGGTAGCCTGCTGACGTTTGGATGTTTCTGGCGACGCGGCGCTCGACTCGCGTACGAACTGCAACTACAGCGACTCCTGAGCCTGAACGATGTTGCGGCGGCCGAGGCGTTTGCGCACGCAATTGCTGTGGCCAAATATGATATCCGCTACGAAACGATCACTACACGAATCGATGGTCACGACATAGCGTGCGGATTCAGGGTGCGGCTGATCGGCCGGTGGCGGCGCTGGCTGGAGTCACGGAGAGGTGGCGAGTGATGGATAGCGAGGACACGTTTGCGAACGATCTTCTTCGGCATGCGCGCCGGGCGCGCGTCGCACGTCATCGCCGCGTGCGCTTTCGTGGGGAGCTGTACTGGTTCCTTGCAGACAGGAGTGGAAGGAATGGACCACTAGCTTTCGACAGGCACTGCGCGCCAAACGGAGAGCTTGTCTTCTTTTGGGAGCGCAGTTACGCGCACGTGTTCGACGGCGAGGTCCGGCGCAATGGCGTGCCGATCGGCTCGATCGACGAGTTTGAGGAGGTCCCTAGGGCATGAGCGGGCTTGAAGAGACCATCTGGCAGCATGGTGACATCAACGACGCGCGCGACGGCGACAAGGTTCGCGTCACCACAGAGTCGATCGAGGTCGCGTGCGACACGTGCTCAGGTACTGCCGCGTACCGCTTCGATGATGCTGACGCCGCGTTAGGCGAACTGCGAGACGCGCTCGTTGAAAGGCTCGGACTGCCAAACAATGTCGACGCCATCTCCTTCGAAGCGGCGGACAAGATGATGACCGAAGTTCTGCGACGCCATCGCAAGTCGATGACCCGCGACGATGTCGTGCGCTACGTGCAGGACCTCGCCGAATTTTTGACCGCTGACATGAGCGGGGAGCGATAACAAGCTTGAGGACTGCATCGCTATCGTCGAGAGCGGCGCCGGACCATTGACGCCGCGGGAGCGAAAGATCGCAGAGACGTTCTGGTTGACGGGCGTAGCGCAGGCAAGATTGGACTCGATCCAATCGTCATATGGCCCGAGCGACCGTAGCAGCCTAACATATCAAAAGGTCGGACCTTGGCTAGAGGTTTGGGAAGGTGACGTGGCGACGGAGCTAACGATCGACATAAGGGACTGGACGGTGACCGACCACGGCCGAGTCGTATTTCGGAACCCCCGCTCGCTAGACGAGGCGAAACGATTTGTCACGGACTACCTTGCAATCGGTGAGCGTGTAGCGGAGTACGACCAAATGCTGTGGCAAGCCACAGAATGGGCCGGGCGTATATGACACAACACACCGTCGTCCTCACAGACCTTCAAAAAATGGAGCGCGTGTTTAAAAGTATCGGCGCCGGTTTCGCACGCACAGTTCCTGATCGCGATGTCGTGGGACTGCGCGACGACGACATCCCTGCTGAAGCTGTCACGTCTCTACGGACCGGCCTTGTCGAATTCTTCTTCGATTCCAGTGGACGGTATCTCGGCCTCTACTGGTTTTGCGGCGACGAGTCGATGATCTTTGATCCGCGCGATTCGGCGCCGCGAACGTAGTGGTGCATCAGGAGTATCCGATGGCTGAAGAACAAGCCGGCGAACTGCTACGCCTCATCGATGAGTTCAACGATCGCGCCCTAACGTTACGCGAGGATCACAACGGAAACCTCGTGGTCGCGGTGATTGACACGTCGGCGAGGACTCGCGAACGATCGGTAATAGCGATCGACTTGACGGACAAACAACAAACGCGCCTACGCGCGGTCCTAACCACCACCGAAGATGAGTTGCATATCTGCTATCTGTGCAAGAGAGGGAATCATTCGCGACATCGTCCATACGACGAAGACGATGATGACAACGCCTGCGGCAGCTACATTGAATTCAACTGCCACTGCCCCGAGCGGCCAACAACTCCATCGTCAGATTCAACGCCTCACAGATGATGTGCGCATCCTTCGGCATGCCTCCAATGAAGTACTCCTTCCCTTCACTGTTGCGAATAAAGATAATTCCATTCGCCCCACCGGAGCTGTCAGAGATGAAACGATAGCCGTCGTAGTTGGCGAGTAGAGAGCGGAGGCGAGCGGCTTTCTGTTGGCGGGACATGGCGAGCGTATAATAACAACCAACCGCCAGCGTTTATGGGGTCACCATGGGATCTGTTGACTTGCACGACTCACATTTATTGACCTGCGCTGTCTGCTCCGCCACCGTTACGCACCACCATGGTGGTCGCTTCAGCATAGACAGACCGTTCCCCGATGGCTGGGTCAAAGTGTTTGCATCCGGGACTGTTTCTAGCTTTTGTCCCGCGCATACTGACGATCCCCGTATATGGGCCGCAAAATTGTCGTCAGCGAGTTACGAGACCGCGATCACTGAATTCGCGACGAAGTTCGGACAGGCACAAGCGCTGCGACTCCGCTACCTCTTGGAGCAGCAAGTCTTCCCGGCGAAATTTCGCGGTAACGTCATTTCGAGCGTTGCACGCGATATCGTTGCACGGGTACTTGGCGTCGGACCCGCGATTATCGGTGAGGTCGATCCTCGTATCGGCGGCGAGTCGACCAGCCACACTAATGACGACGTCAACGTCGAGATTCATTTACCGCACTACGACCTGACGTGGGGTGGCTTGAAGCGTGCAATCGAGAACGCGGGCATACGCGATGACGACCGCGTCGAGTACTTCGACTTCCACTCGCCATGCCGTCTTCACATAGCGCGCGAGGATGAGTCTTTCTCAGTCAGCGAATAGGAAGCGGTAATGACGAAGCGTGCATTGCTGGCCGCGATCACGGAGAGCTACATAAGAGTCCGCCTCATGGAGGTGATGGTGCCGTCGTGGGAAGCATCGTGTTGACCGGCTCTGCACACGATCTTCAACGTCTCATCGAGGACATCTCAGAAAAGACGTACTGCTCCGGCTGGGATATCGGTATCGAAACCGAGTTATGGCAGTGCGCCGTCAACGGCTATGCGCACGGCTGGCTTGAAGACACTGTGCGTGCGGCCGAGATTAACGAGCTACGTCGTCTCACCCACGCTTGCGGCGGATGGGTCCACTGGCCCGGAGACGCGGATGCTCCGGTGTTCATCCGTCGAGACGAATGGCTGAAGGTTTACGCTGGGAATACTAAAACCACCTGACGAACGGTGGCTCGGCTTGGAGGCGTGATGGGCGTACTTAGCGAGCTATGTGCAGCAGCGACTGAGCACGATCAGCAACGCGCTCGGTTCAGATTGAAGCAAGCGCAGGATGACGGACTGATCCCGTCGAAACTTAGTCCACGCGACGAGCACGCATGGCTTGTCCTGCTGTCAAATATTGACGAGAACAATCGGTGGCGATCTATCGCCGACAACACGTCACGCCACTAACCTCACGCCCACGCCAGTAACCGCGCCGCATCACCACTGCACGCCACACGCTTCCTGACGTTCTGATCCCACGCGCCTTGTCCGCCAATCAGCAACCCGTGGTAGATCGCTGCCGCCGACTCTTCGGAATGCCCGCAGGCGAGCGCCATATCCCACGCGAGTAGATCGAGCTCGCTCCTCGTCATTGCCTTGAACGATCCATCCACAAGCGGTAGTCCACCGAGACGGTATCCGAGATCGTGATGTCCTCCGAAGGCACTCGACCAGCAGAGCGGCGGGCCGAGGATGGGTTGCACGGCCGGCGGAAAGCTGGCTCCATCTGAGACGAAACCGATAGGGATCTCCGACTTCCAGCCTTCGAATGAAACGTAACCGAACTTCTCCATGTATCGAACGCGCGTCTGTTTGCTAGGTGCCTTCAATACTTCAACACGGAGCACCCCATAGAACCGCCCGATGCCACGATGCGGATCGCGAAGGATCGGATTCATTGCTCATCCTCCAGATTCGGTTCGAAGTGCCGGATTTTTAGCGGCGAGTCGTCGCCGACGGTGCGAACAAACTCACCGTCGGCGCAGGCCCTTTCGTATTGAGAAAGTGCGTGGAGGTATTCGTGGTTGTTGGCGAGATCGAGATCCACCGCGCACACGACCACCTCACTGTTCGCGTAACTGCGAACGCGTTGCATCTGGACTACTGGCATGGGGAAGTCCTATTCGTCGATCTCGACGACTTTCGGAAGCGGGGACTGTTTCAGGTAGAGCGCGGCGTTGACGATCGCCGAGATGACGCCAACCGTCACAAGCTGACGCGGCGTGAAAGCGGCGGCGCCTACGACCTGACCGCCGACGAGCGTCACAATCGAAGTCGCAGCACCGCCGATTACACCGCCACCGAGACCATAGAGCCACGATTGCCAATCGAGTTTCTTGTGTTTAACCATTCGAGAGCTCCTTATCGAGCGTTGGTTGCGGCCGACTGCTGAACGTATGGCGTCCCCGCTGCGGGCGCCTGTATCGTGATGGCTCCCGTTGCGTCATGCACGACAAGGCCGAACGTGGCGAACGATTCCGGCCCCGGTAGATTCGGCGCGAGCAGGTTGTAGCCGCGCGTCACTTTCACGGCACTGCCATAGACCGGAACGAGGATGGCGGCGCCCTTCGCGATTTCGTACGGCGTCGAACTCGTGCCTTCTTTCACCGTGACCCAGCCACCATCCTGACCATCTGCGAGCGCGATGACGACGTACGACTCGAGACCGTTGCCGACGCTCAGGTCGAGGTATTCGGCTGCGGTAACGAACGACAGCGGCGCGTTGCGCGCGATCGTTTGAAGCGGGGTGACGTACTCGGCGTAGACGGAGAGGCGCGAGTCGGCTTTGAAGCTGACCGAGGAAAAGCCGTCGCTCGGTTTGCACGGCACCGCGTACTTCGAATGCGGTGCGATCGGAATCAACAGCTCCGGTCCGATCCCGTTCGGCGTCGCGTTGTAGGGCAGAGGTTCGTCGGTGGCATTGACGAAGCGGACTTCCGTCGTGTAGTTGTTCGCGTCGGCGCAAAAGATCTCGTGTGTGACGTAGACCGGACCGACAGGCGGCGCCGGTTCGTCAGTCGCGATCGCGAGCGGTGCACGGGCGATCGGCGTAAGCAATCGCTCGACCTCTGCATAAACGCGGGCGCGCTCGTCAATGCGGCTCACTTTGCATTGATCGAGCGACTGTAGGTCCTGCGCCTTCACAGTGAACACCGCTCCAGTGAGCAGGATCAGGAACGAGAGCAGGAAGCGATTGACGAAGGGGCGGAGTCGGGCGTTGCGTTTGTTGTGTTTCATAGGTCACCTATTTCAGTTTCCGTTTGAGTTCTGTTCGCGCATGGCGCTGTAGGCGCCCCGTAGTGGGCTGATCAGTTTTGTTCGATCGGGCGTTTCCCATATGAGCGTTGACCGGCGATAGGGCTTCCATCCGGCCGCCCTGAGTTCTTCGATCATTCGTAGATCCTTGTTACTGTGCTTACGTTGCATAATGTGAGTTCTCCTTTCTGGGTGTTCGGTTGGGAAACTGCGAAACGGCGCGACGAACCGCCGCGCACTAGACGCTAGAATGTGAAGATGAAGATCAGGCCAACGTTCAGACCTAGCGACGGCGACGTGATCGTGGCAAGGGACGAATTCACGCGAGCAAGAGCGAAGCGTGCAATTCGCACAATCGCTAGAGAAGTCGAGACGCGCCTGCCTGACGCCGATGACTGGCGTGAGTTTTCTCGTTTAGTGGAATCGAAACTGACGTGCGCGAACAGCGAACAACAGGATGCGGTGATAATTACCGGGCCGTGGCGCTAGAGACACGCGCTTCTATTGTGACCCGCACACCGTACCCGCTCGCCCTCTCTTGCCTATAGACCCACGTCACACGCCTATCTCGATCATCGAATTGGAGGCATGCCGCGATCTGATCGCGAACGCTCTTGAATCCTGCGATGAGGTTGTCTTCATCTGCGATCTCGCGTGGCGCAAGGCGGATGAGCGTGATCGTGAGTGGCGGTTCAGCGTGATGCGGCGGCGGTCCTGCCGCGGCGCGGAACGCGAGAGCGACATCGGCTCTCTGCTTCTTCACGCGTCGAGCCCGCGCCATGTAGTGAGAGCGCTGATTCGGTTCGGAGAGGATGCGGATCGGGACTTCGAAGGTGAGATGGAACCTCACGGTTGTTCCGGTTCAACCGGCACATCGAGCGTGTCGATACGCAGGCGCTGCATTCCACTGTACTTCCCGGCCAGCGCGTCGCTCTGAATCTGGAAGTCGATGTTTAGGCCGTGGTGTCGCGCGCACCAGTCGCCCAACTTGGCGACATCGCGCCAAAAGAGGCGAAGCGGTTCGCCACCATCGTTGAGCCCGAGATGGTACGGGGCAGTCGCGGCGATGCCGTAGCGGCCAACGAACTGCTCGTCACTTAGAACGACGCGCACATCGATGTCGCGCGGCCGCGCTTCACGCAATGCTGACCCGACGAGATAGACTGGCGCATTGAAGCGCGCCGCGATCTGGTTCGCCCAGCCTCTTAACAGTTGCACCACGATTGCGGCAATCGGCCTCTCGTCGTCGCGTGCATTCACGTACGCGATGCGCGCGTCTTCGAATGTCAGGTCCATTCCTTTGCCTCCGCCACCTCCGGCAGTTCCACCGTCTTTCCTGCCAACGGATGCGTGCAGTCATTGAGGAATTCGATGAAGCCGTCGCGGATGAAGGAGTGGCAGGTGAGTTCGCGTTTCGTCGGCTCGCCGTTGGATGTCGCCTGCCACGTGACCAGCAGCGACGGCGCGAATGTCGGCTTGTCCATTGAACCGTTCCACGACCACGCGGACGGCCGATGCTTTGTTGTGATGTCAACGATGTGCGTACGCTGACAACCCGGACAGTCGAATGCGAGCGCGTATCGCTCACCGTCAGATGAGACTCCCCACACTTTATTCATGGCCCGTTCTCTCCTTGCGCGTGTTGTCAGAAATGAGAAAGCCGCCAGAGCGGCGGCTTGAGTGGGTGGCGGCTAGCGCAGCTTTCATGTCCAGCGAATTGCGCGTTGCTTTCTCCGTTGCGTCACGACGGACCAGATCCTTTTTTTGTGTTGCCAACCTTTCGTTCTGAGGGTGGCCAGCCATGCGCTCTCAGTTCCAAGATGATGAGCCGCTGCGTCGGCTTCGCGATCGGCCGCTCGCCGCGTTCCCACATCGCCCACGTGTTCGGCGTACAGCCAACAATCTCGGCCATTTCTGACTGCTTCTTCCCGAGATAGTCGCGCGCCTCGCGCAGTTCTTGCGGCGAGATGTTCATCCGTTTCTCCGGTGGCATTCGCGCGGAATAGTAGCAGCGCCGCAGTTTGTGAGATCCATACTCGACTGCAGAACTATACCATTGGAATACGCATTGCTCAACATTTTTCTTGACGTGCCACTATTCCGTTGGTATAGTGTCTTATCGATGAGCGGAGTCGATAGGCGTCACATCCAGAAAAGGGGCCTCGCCTACCTCGCGCTCATGTCGCGCAGAGCCAGAAAGGAACGCTAATGTCCTCAACGCTGACCTTCTCAGAATCGATGACCCAGCTGCGCAATGACAGCCGTGAAGCAGGGCGACTCATGTCAGAACTTGCTGGCGTTGAGGTGCGCAGCGCGGACGCGGCGGACAACGCGCAACATTACGCGTTTACGCTCTTCTGCTGCCACGGGCGAGACCGTCACGACGTGGCGAACGATGCTTGTGGCGAGCCATGTACCGAGGACCAGATCGTTGACGGCGTGGCGTGCCCGGCGGACGCCTTCTGCGATTCGTGCTGCCGGTGGGTTCTCCCGTGCCATCTCACTCAGGCCCCGCAACCGGAAGCGGACACTTTGCACTGCTGCGAATGCAGGTGGGAACCCGAGTGGATGACGGATCCACGCTGCGAAGTGTGCCGCGATGCGGTCAATGGAGAAATCGAAAAATGAAATCAACCCTTTACATCATTGCTGCGATGCTTGTGCTGTTCATTGCGATCGACTGCGCAGGAACACCCGAAGCTAAGCAGGCGGCGAACGTCGCCGCGTCCATCGAAGAGGTAGAACTCTGGAACCACATGGATAACCGCTGCGGTGGCCAGCGCTACTACGACAATCTGTCTACCGATGCAGCGTCGTTACGGCTCGTTCTGAACTATCCGTACGAGCGCGGCGACTCCTACTACGCGCTGATCCGCGACGAGCGCGAACGCGTGATTCGACGAGTGGAGCAGATCGAGCGTCACACCGATGGCTCCGTAAAGTTCACCGATGACTGGCTTGAGCTGTCGCTCCCGAGCGATGTCTTTCCGTCAATGCGCGGGATCTCTATCGACGTCTACGCGAAGCACCGTGGCGACGAAGATTCATGGATCGGCGCGTATGGCGTTAGGCGCGTGAGCGCGAGCCACGCCACCTCATCCGACAAACCGTGTCGATAACGCGTGGAAATCCGATCCCCGCCTACGCATCGTGGAGAAATCAATGGCAACCGAGACTCACAAGCACTGTCCACACTTCAGCGGCTGGCCGGAACCGGGTGCTGTGACCGAGACCGCCTGTGACGCCATGCCTATCCAGATCGAAGGCGTCTGCTGCGAATGTGACGAGTCGGAAGGTGACGCTCATGACAATTGACTATCGAATCGTTGAGGAAGAGTTGTTGTCCGTTCTCGCCAGCCGCGTTCGGGATCTGATCGCCGAAGGTTGGATTCCACGGGGCGGTATCGCCGTAACCGTGAGAAGAAGTTGGAAAGACAGCGACGGCTATTCCTACAACGAGTGGACCTACACACAAGCAATGACTAAGTCCGAACGCTGGTCGTCATTTACGGACGACCGCCTGCAGGCGCTTTCCAGTGCCATCTACGCAGAGCAGACGCGCCGCATGCAGGCGAAGTCTGCGGCTGGACAATATCCGCCAGTAGATGCGACGGAGCATGCACTCATCAACTCAGGCGACATGATCGGCGCCATCCGGATGTATCGGAACTGCGCCGCGCCGCGGAGTAAGCAATGATCCCGGGCGCGTCCCCGGGCAGGCGAGGACTAACGATGAAGAACCATCACATCATTTACGTGAACAGCGAAGAATTGCTGAATCGAATGGAACGCGAAGCAGAACGTAAAGGCGAACCAATGCAAGAACAGGAACAGAAGAGCAGTGTGATGCAGACCTCGGCCAACTCATACACGTTACCTTGCGCGCTATGCAGACGTGTTGTCCCGGCACGTCGGCACATTCAGCTAAGCGTCATCAACGGACTCACTTGCTGTATCTGCCGTGGCCGGGCGTGTAATACCTGTCGCGCCGCGGGATGCGTTCACGTGACGGCCGAAAGCGGCAAGGCAATCTGCGACTGCTTCACCACAATCCTAGTTGCACGTCTCGAAACTCTCGGCATCGACAATGCCGAGATGATCGCTGAAATCGTGCACGACGTTGACAACGCGCTGGCTGACGAGAGGCGCGTGTTTGTGGAAGTTGACTCATGAGCGGATGCGCACGACGCGCCGCTTCGTGGCGCCTCTACGCGGACATGCTAGAGCGCCAACCATTGCCGATCGTCAGTGATGAAGTTGTGGAGCCGAAGGTATGAACAACTGGCACAAGAAACTCACTGAAGCCCAGCTTCGCGGACGACGCGTACGGGCGCGGATCGACATGCGCAACGGTCACTTCGCGGTATCGGCGGGTCACCTCGGCACCGTCCGCAGGAAGTTCAAAGGTATTGAAGTCGAATGGGATTCGTGCGGAGCATGCGGACTACGGCCGATCATGACGCGTATCGACGCCAGTAAGCTCGACCTGCTATCGGATGCGGCAACCGCTACCAAGGCGTCGCCGGGAGGGGAGCATGAAACGCCATGATCTCAAATGCTGGCCTGAACCATTTCAGGCTATATGGGACGGCAGCAAACGCCACGAAGTGCGCATCAACGATCGCGACTATAACGAAGGCGACGAACTGCTGCTGCGCGAGTTTGATTCATTCACAGCGAAATACACGGGGCGAACTATTCGCGCGAAGGTCGGCTACGTCACCGAGGGCGGTTCGTGGGGCTTGCCGGACAATCTGTGTGTGATGACGTTACAGGACGTGGTCGTATGAGCGAACGAACCAGCACACCGGAACGTTACGACGAGATGGCGGAGTACGTTCTCGATCCTAATAATCGCTACCGTAGCGACATCTCACCGGTGGAGGTCGCCGCTGCCCTTCGCGAACTAGCCGCGATGAAGCGTCGCTTGAGCTTACTCGAAAGCGACCATCGGGACTGCCAGTCGCCTCAAGGGTTGTCGTCAGGATGCGGGCTGTACGAGGACCTGTTCTTTGCTAGCGGTGAGAAGTCGGGAGCCACCTCATGAATCCGAACGCGTACGGATGTCGAAAGAGTGAAGACGTTTGCGTCATGCACGACGAACTGCTCGTGTGCGATCACGGGTGCCGCGAGGTGCGAGCACACGACTGTGCGACATACAAGCAGTGGCGCACAGCAATGGACACCGCTTGTGGCGTCTGGAAGAAGTTCGTCGGTCCGTGCATGAATAAGCGCGGCGAATGTCGTGAACATGCCAACCAAGGAGCCACGTCATGAGCTGCTGTCCCTGCGATGGATTCGCACACTGTCACGATCAAGGCTGTGAACATCCGTCGTCGTACGCTGCCCCAATGTGCCATAACTGCAAGACATGCGACCGTGGTGCTTGCGGGCGCGGACATAGAGAGAAGGAACGCCGGAAGCGACGCGCCGCTCAACAGCGAACCCGGCGCGCACTGAAGCGCGAAGAGGCCTTCGCCTTTAGTTCGCGAGACGCCGAAATCGCATCCGCGCTTGGCATCAGTATCGGAGCGACGTCATGAGACGGCTCTTGCGTTGGTTGTACTGCTATGTCATGTGCGTCGATGACGACAGTCATGAACGAACTACTGCGGCAGTTCGTCATCGAGTGCGCGCACGATCCGGTGTTCGTACTGTTCTTCATTCTGCTGAAGTTCGAACTATCAAGTAACACTTAACAGTTGAGAGAACCGAGCATGAAGACATCCGCACGTCATGCGATCATCACGATCGCCACGTATTGGTGCGCCGCGATCGCGTTTGCATCGGGCGTTTCGTTGATGATCGACCTTTACGCGTACCTCGATTGGCGCTATCGAATGACGGACGTCGTCCGATACCTCGTTCTGTTCGCCATGAGCGCGTCTGGATTCGCGGCGCTATGGGCGGTTCAAACGTGGCCCTCACCGGAAAGTCGCGACAAGCCTACACTCGTCCCGCCGCCACCGGCGCAAACCGACTATCAAAGGCTCAAGATCCGGCGAGCTCGCGAGATGTATTCGGTGCCGCTCGAGCAGAACGTGCAGATCTACGACACAGCTACAGTGGATTGCGGGGTCGATGGCGCGTGGGTAGCTGCGTGGGTATTTGTGCCGAACAAAGAATCAAAAACGATAGACCGAATCGCACAGTAGAAAGTGCGGGCGGCGCCGCGCCTCCATTCATAATGACCTACTCTTGCTAGTCGATGCGGGCGGTGCGGGTCAAGGTGCTTCACCCGCACTATTCACATTGAGCGGGTCGCGCTTGATGACGCGCGTGCCTTGCTTTAACACCATGCACGTGAATAAGTTACAGCCAGATCGTCGCACCGCGGGCCAAAGAAAAATCAAATCACATCACTCACTGCAACCCGTCCGGCGCTGATGTTCCACGATCGAGGTAACGAGGAGAGCATCGCTACATGGTCGGAAGCGCGTCGCCGGTCATCTCGATCGAAGGTGCGCGTCGTCTACGGGTTCTTGTGAACGCTGGGCCGCGCGCCTGTGGGTTGGACTCACGCGACGCCGCACGTCCAGCGACTCGCGGACACCGCAGTCGCCGGCATGTTCTTCAGATGCCGCGGCGCGGAAGAAATTACAGGTGGGGCAGAGCGCTGAGAGGTAACGGCGATGCGTTGGGTTGGCGGCGCAACGTGAACCAAACAACCGCTTGAACACGCGAGCGATCACAGCCACACCGCTTTTGTCTTCTTCAGCCACGCAGCACGATCCTCGATGCCGATCGTTCCTCCGTTGATTACGCGCGTGACGGCCTCGAGATCGTCGGCGTCAGCTTTCGCGTCGCAATCACGTTCTCGCCAGTACGCCACCGGAAGCGCAAAGATGTACTGAGGCTCGAGCGCGAGGTCAGGCTTCCCGACAAGATCAATATCGAGAGCTTCGCCGAAGCGCGCGTAATTCGCGCGGCCAGTCAGCTGCATCGGACCGCGGCCACGAAACCGCCAGCCGTCACCGTCCAGCGTATTGCCCAGATTCTTGCGGCCCCATAAACCACCATACAGGGCGTTCGCGATCGCCTGCTGATCTGCGGCACGCGTTGGCGTGCGGCAGATCCGATCAGCTATGGCGCGAGACACGCGCTTCGACCCGAAGGTTGAGATGAGCCCGTCGGCGGTGTAGTTGAAACTCTCCTCGCGAATGCGAAGACCACCCGATTCGTGGAGAATCTGCGCCATGAAATGAGCAACACGGAGCGGCGTCGCGATATCTGCTAATCGCAGACCTTCAATAAGAAATGGAATGCCTTTGACATAGCTGAGATGCGCATTCGGCGCGAGTCCTCGAATCTGCCCTTCAGTAACGTCGGTAGCCATACCGTTTACGTCTCCTGCCTGCGCACGATTTGGAGCACGTCCTTCGCGGCGCGCGTGATCGCGTTTGACGCGGCGTCGACAGCGTTGCGCACCAGCGCCGCCTCTCGCGTTGCGTTCCCGGCAAGCGTGGCCTGAATCGATGCGAGCTGCGTTTTGATGACCGCAATGTCAGGGCCGAGTTGCATTTGAATGCGCTCGTCGATCCGGCGGTCGACATCACCAGCGCGTTCGTCGAGACGCTTATCGATGCGTGTGTCGATGTGCGACGTCAGCGCGTCAGCGTCCTCTTTCCGATTCGCACGAATCAGCGCGATCGCTGCGACCGGCAACGCGCCAACTGTCGCAATCGTGTTCAACACCTCGAGCCATTCACTCAACGCGCACCTCGAGTACGGCAGACAAAGTCCTGCATTTACGTCACCTCGACTGATTTGGATTGGTGCTGCGAGTGCCTACTTCGGTTTCCCGTTACGGTTCGCTTTTGCTGCCTCGGCTTCGGCGTCTTTCTGTTTGCGGGTCTCGCCTTTGATACGAGCATGGATCTGAGCGACCCGGTCGAGATTGCGGACCGGCATGCGCGCAGTGATATCGTGCTTCGCGTTCGTATCCAGATCGTTGAAAACGGCTTGAGGATCGGCCAGTTCGAGCAGCTCAAATGCGGCCACCTCGAGTTCCTCCGCAATCACCGTGAGGTTGTGTTCCGTATTCTCTGTAAGCGGAAGAGCATCGGCTGATCCAGAACTCCTCTTTAGAGCGTTTCTGGTCAGCAGCCTGCGGGCGCTCTTGGCGATTTCGTTGATGTTATGAGCGGTTGCCCGCAGCGCTACCGCGGAAGGCGCATCACCGTTGCGGGGCGCCAACGCCGATTCGAAGTCGCCGCCTTTCGAGCGAAGCGTTCTGTATTGCGCGACGAGGGCAATCGCTTCGTCTTCGTCTTCGTTCACACCTTTGAGCATGATCAGTATTCCTCAACCCACGTCCAGCCGATGTTGGCAGCCGTGAGCGTCAATACGTTGGTCGCATTCTCGATGTAGTCCCATTCAATCTTGGCGATTTCACACGTGACCGTACCGCTACCGCCGCTTTCGAATGTCTGCACGTACCACTGCACCAGCACGTTGGACGAATCGCGCGCCATGTGATCGGACGCGTTAGTGATTGAGCCCACAGGGATCGGCACGTAGTACGTGCGACCATCGCAAAAGAGCCGCACCTTCACTTTGCTGTAGTTAGCACCGAGAGGGCTAATCACCAGATTCATCTGCGAAGCGCCCAGCGTTGCGGCGCTGCGCCACACCGCGAAGCGAAGATCCACGTAGTGATGCGAGCCGTTGCTGCGCTTCGACGTCGGCAGCGTTATTGCCAACCACGTGATTGAACGATAGTAGTAATCGTTCGCATCTCCGGGTAGGCCGTCGTCCTGAACGTAATACCAGCCGTCGTTCGAACGCGTGGCTCCGGTTGGCGTACTGGTGTTAAGCGTGACGGCACTCTTCGCCTGGGCGGTCGGCGACCAAGGTCCGGACGGCGAGTAATTACCTGCGTTACCGCCAAAGAAATAGCAGTTCGCAAGCGAGACGCTTTGGAACTCGCAATCAAAACCACAGACATCCACCCAGCGACGAACCGGGTAAGCCGCCGGCGCCGCATTGAGAAGCGTGTTGCCACGGTCCTCAATGAGCATTCGTGTTCGGTGGTAGCTCACCGGTTCCGGCATGGTGTCCGTGGCGCCGAAATAGACGGACACGCCGTGGTAGTAAGATTTCAGCCGACCGGATCTGCCGAGCTTGTAGGGCTTTTCGGTAAAAAGAACGCCCGCTTCGTTGCGCAGATACGTGATGCCGTTCGCTTCAACGATCGTGTAGTTGCCGGACGGGTCGCCCATGCGAAGCGGGGAAGTCCCGTAGAGACCGCCGCCGATCGGATCCGCATCGAACTGCTGTCTCGCCCGAATGCCCTTCTGAACGTTGCCATCCCAGTCCGTGTTGACGGTTTCGAAGAGAATGGAGACAACCGTTATGTGGACGTTCGCTCCATTAGGTAACCCGCTAAGCGCCAGGTTGAGGCGAATGAATGCAGTGCCGGCCGGCTCGGTTGTTCCGATCGCGCCGAGAGGGACGAGTAGATTGTGATACTGGCCGACATTCGATGAAATCTCGGTCGTGCTGAACGGCACAGTGACCTGCACGGGATTGATGGTTGCGGCACCGTTGTGGCCATCGATGTAAACGGGACCAGTGAGCTGCGATGGCGTGTCGAACTTGACGCGGAACAGAGCCGTGGCAGAACCCGAACGTAACGCCGCCGGATCGAGATACTGTCGCGCCCACGCGAGGTAGTTCCACTGGATCCGAAACGGCGTGCCGGTCTTGGTCAGTTTCAGTTCGTGAGCTGGCGACGACAACGAATAGGTCGCGTTGTCAATGACGAAGTTGTCCGGCAGCGTTGCATCATAGAAGTCCTCGGCGTAGCCGGCCGTCGGCCGATCATCCGAGTCTCGGATAATCGGGTTCGTCTCGAGAGGGATGTCGAGGCCGGAGGAGGTAATGAGATCGGAGGTAATGCCGTCTACATAGACCGCATAGACCGCACTGACGATCTCTCGCCCTTTCGCCTCATCCAGCCGCTGCGTGTATTCGCGCAAGGCGACATCCGGGATAAGGCCAGAATCCATAAGGGGAGACGTGCCGACTTCGCTCGAGTCATAGACAAGAACGTTGTAACCCACCAGAAGGCCGGACGGGTTGGTTGTGTCGTTATGCGTCCACGTTGCCTTCACGAACGTGGCGGTCTGCGGCATGAGCTTCCCCGTGCCAGAACCGTCATCGATCAATGCACCGATATCTCGGGTTACTGTGCTGACCGTAACCGCACCAGGATCGACCGGTTGCACGACGACGATCTGATCGTCGTCCTCGACGGAGTAGACCCAGTCATTCATCCGCTCCGACAGCCAGTCTTCGCATGTTGCTTTGAAGTACCAGTTACCGGGAACAGTTGTCTTGAAGAGGATCTCGCCTTCGCCGGCGCCGAGATGCGACCCGACGCGGTTGTCGCGAGTCGGCGTGAAGCTGGGCGATTGCGCCGCGTGAAGGTGCGAGGCGATTACGTCGGGCGTTGCGGCGGGAGGAACAACTTTAATTTTGAAGCCGTCCCGGTAGCGTGTAATTACCGGAGTCGTTGGCGCGGCAGGCGCCGCATCGTTGATCGGATAGGAGTTTGACGCAGCCGAGTAATTGCCGAACGGATCAACCGCCCTGATGTAGTAGGTGATGTTTCGCGCGTCCGGCGAGTCATCATCGAAACGGGTCGTTTTGCCGCGCCAGAGAAAACCAGTGGTTGACGTGCTCCAGTTGGGCGGATTCGCGTTTCGAACCTCGTATTCGAACTCTGGCCCAAGGCTGGCCCACGTGATGAAGTTCGTGCCTTCGAAGTAGCCACCAGTGATACCTGACACGATCGGCGCTGAGTCGCTGTAGCCCTCAGCCGTAACGCTGTCATAGGCGGCGCCGTTCAGGTTATAGCGACCGGCGATCGACCGCGGGATGACGCGAAAGAAAATCTCGATGCCGTGCGGCGCTTCGGTCCAGCGATGCTCCGTTCCCTCAACCGTTGCTAACGTGGTCCAGTGCGTCTCATCGAAGCTGTACTCGAGCCTCGCACCGCCATACGGACCTTCGTTCCGATTCGGATTCGGCCGCGCCCAGTGATTGATAATGTTCGTGACGCGCCGGCCGTCGAGTTGCTGAATGATCTCGAACGATGAGTTCAGTTCAGGAATAGCACCGGGCAGCGCCGTCACATCCGGCAGTAACGAATACTGCGGGATGCGGATAGGTCCGTCGGTGTCGTAGATCGATTCGTTGAATTCCGCAAAGGAGATCGCCCGGTTGTCGTCGGCGTCTCTGTCGATATCGACGATGCGCGCCGGTAGGAAGAGATTGTCGGTCGGCCCATAGAACCATTCGTCTCCCTCTTCAGGGACTCGCGAGAATGGCTCCGTGACCATGACGCCGCGATCACTTCCGGGCTCGAAAGCCTCGGCCACGGTACGCGTCTCATACAGATCCCTGCCGTCGAGTCCCGGCGCGCGGAAGTGCACCCGGATCTGGTAAGTCGTATCCGGCTCAAACGGAACGACATTGTCGAGCATCACGAGGTTCTCGAGACACCCGTCCATGACACGGCCCGAATAGGAAAAGAGCGGCGTGTCATTGGTAACGCCGATGAGATCGTAGGGTTCAGAAAGAAGAGACTTTGCCCCGGCGACGAACCCGCCGAACATGCGCAATGCGTAAGCCTGCTTGAGAGCGAACCGACACTCGCGAGCTACCTGCGTTCTTCGCGTGACGCCCCAGAACTGAAGCTTCCTGCGAAGAATCGGAAGACCGAGCGAGATGAGATCGGCTTCGGGATCAGAGCTCGTAGCGAATGCGCCACCACCATCCTCAGGATCGCGGTTGTCGATGTATTCGGCGTGCGACTCCGTATCCCAATCAGCGGTCGCGTCATCGAATGTCGCCTCGAAACAATTAACCTCGTGGCGTTCCGATTTGTATTGGAGCTGGAACGTCGGCTCCTCATCCGGCGGCTCTCCCGTCGTCTGCATCGAGCCGGACCCGAACACCTGCGTGATCGGGCCGGGACGATCGACGCTGACACGCCACTTGTTGCCGGAGAAAATCAGCACGCCGCGCGCTGTTGAAAGCATGCGCGCAATGAGGTCAACCGCTTCCTCGTCCGAATCGATGTAGGCATCGAACTGATGACGCGGCTCGTCAAACTCGTCGCCTGTATCAGTAACGACGTGTTCCGAGGTATCCGCTTCCGGAGCTGCTGATTCGAAGGAGGCGAGGTCGACACCACTCAAGCCGATCGTGTGACCGGCGCCGATCTTCGTATTGAGCATCAGCCACAGCGCCTGCCAGAATACGTTCCGGCCCTGTGGCGCAAAGTCGCCGACCCCGAAGCTTTCTCCTGAGAAGCCGCCAGCAGTCGTGTATTTCTCGACGAGCGCACCGCGCCAGACCGAAGTAATCGTCGGAACCGGTCCGTTTAGTTGGTCAGTGGCGAGGCCGCGAATCGCGAGGAGAGCTTCGCCTTCGTAGTTGCGGCTCTCCTGAATCTCTTCATTGATGCCGGTCAGGAAGATTTGCCACGTGTCCGTATCGGCGTCGGTATGGTCCGCGCTAATCCACTGCAGGCGAATCTCGTACCGGCCAACCGGAAGCGGAGAGCCGTCGGCGAGCTTGGCGATGCGACGCGTCTCGAGACGTGAAGCGCGCACATTGGCGGAGAGTCGGCGACACGCTCCGTGACTATCGCCCGGGTTATAGTCCGCGTTGATCCATGTCGGATCACCGAGCTTTCTGAACTCGAGTTTGTAGCGCGTGGTGTTCTTCTGAATTCCCTTCTCGTTGTCGGCGTGTGAAATGCCCGCGGGAAGAGTGAGTAGAACCTCGAAGGCATCGACTTCGTCGGCCGTCGTGTAGACGTACGGCGTTGTTGCGTGCGATGTCGAGAGGTCAACGGCGAGGTCGTAGGTGTTCCGTACGACGTTGAAGCCAGTGATGACCGACTGCCCCGGATTACCGACACGCCAATCAACTTCGATCTTGGAGAAATTGGTGTAGGGCGAACCGTTGATCCGAACGTCGGGCTTATTGGTGGCTAGGTTTGCGGGGAGGTTTCGGTCAGTAACGCCGACTGGGCCCCAGCACTTGTGTCCCGCGATGAGCAGGAGAATTTCGAGCTTCTCCGATCCGATCTCGGGGGACGAGTCGTCATAGCTCGACGGGCCTGTGCGAATCGGAACGGTGTTCTCGCGACGTCGTACTAGGCCGATGCGTTTGCCGCCGACTAAGCGCTCACCTAAAAGGATTGGCTTTGCGACGCCAGCGCGGTCGTCGTTCCGCGTGCCGTTCCAGATATAGGACGAGGGGCCATCCTCGTCCTTGATCATCTTCGGTTTGGGAGTAGTGAGCGCGGCTACGACGGAGCCCGCCATTGAGCCGACCGCAAATGCAGTGAATCCCCATGCCTTAAGCGCGAACATCGCACCGGACGGTCCGCCTGCATAGAAGCCGACCGCAGCGACGACGATCGTTCCAACTACGCCGAGGATCGCGGAAGCGTTTTTCCCTTCGACATAAGGAACGACGTGAATCTCTTCATCGCAGCGCGGTACGTAGGCGTCGAATGCGGAGACGCGAACTGTCGGCGCCGGCCGACGGAACAGTCGCCGCAACCGCCGCTTCCATCGCGGCTCCACTACCGGCACGTCTACGAACGTGAGGGGGGCGATGACTTTGCCGCGAATGACGACGTGACTAACCTGCTGCGGCTGAAGCGCAAGCTCTTCAATCAGGTACGCGGAGAGCTTTCGCCCGGAGACGTAGTCAACCTCGACGCGGTGCCATTGAGAGACACGTCCGTCGTCGTCCGGGAGTCCCGGAAACTTGAAGGTGAGTTTCGACATTAAGGAGGGGCGTCAGCGGAGATGCGCTTCGCGGAGACGGAGATAGCCGCGGCGGCCGAGCGTTTGCGTCTGGCCGTCGTCAATCACTTCGCGACCGATGCGTGACCACCACGGTTCGCGCGTTAGGGGATGTGCGATGGGCCCCGCTTCTTCGATCGCATGAATGACATTGAGGCCGGGGAGAACGATCATTACGTGCGTGACGATGGGCAACTTGTGATTGCAGATCGGAACGAGATCCCACGGCTGTGGTTCGAAGACGGTGCGATAGATGCGCTGATCCAGCGCGAGGTGATATTCCTCGGGAAGTTCAATGCCGGTCCGCAAGCGCGTCTCTGCGCGCACGAGATTCCAGCAGCCGCGCATACCGGCAGCCCACAGAAGGCGCCGTCCGGGTGTCGCGTTTCGCGGCACAAACTCGCGCGGATACAGAGCATCCATTTCGGCATACGTCTTCCCAACCCACGAAAGCACCGTGGCGAGATGCGGATCAGGAGTGTTCATTGGTAGCGATATCGCGAAGGCAGGAGGCCCGGATACTCGGCGCGCGTCATTGTTTGCGACGGAATGCGTGCACGGCGCGGGTTAAATCGAATCCCTTTGCAGGTGAGGGTCACCTGCTTCGCCGTTGAGGTTGCGGTTTCCACCGTGAACCACTCTTCGACTTTTGCGGTCGGGTCGTCGAGGTGATCGCGGTCCACCGTAATGAGTCGTCCGCTTTTACCTTCAATGATGTGATTCTGCAGAACCGATTGAAAAATGCGATCTGGATTGGCCACTGGAATTTCAAACGTCGGGATTTCGCTACGCGATGACTGTGGCCGACGCGGGTTCCCGATCGGGAATGCGAGCCACAACTCGCCCTCGAATTCGATTGAGGACTCCAAACGTCCATCTATGCGCGCCCACCGAAGAAAAGATCCAGCAAGATATTCGAGCTCTAGCAGGAGTACGAGCGCGTCACCCCATAACGCATTCTTCTTCTCGACTAGCTGAGGAACGTCCAGCATTATGGTGCGCCCTCAATCGGAATTGTCATGCGCGACCACGGAATCGCAGCGTTAACCATCGGTTCGATGGTGTGCGACTGCTGCTTGAGGTAGCACTTCGTCATTGTGCCGCGAACGGGATGCTCCACCGTGAAGGGCACGACAACGCCGCAATTCTCAAGAAAGTCGATCACTACGGCGAGATCTGGCTCTGGACCTTCGAATATGATTGAGAAATCCACAGTTCCTGCTGGCGTACGAAAACGTGAACTTCGAGATCCGTTCTCGTAGCGCTGCACAATTGCGGGGCGTTGATGGGTCGTCCCCGGCACAAGAAAGCGCACGTTCGCATCAGCCGACAACTCAACGCCGACGCGAGGGAAGTAGGGCATGTGATTGGATTCCTTAGACCGAGGCCTGAATCACCTTGCGCAGCGGCCCGTTCTTCATGATGTCCTCGATGGCAATCGGGACGACCATGCGGGCGGCGCGGGATTCGCCTGCGGCAGCGGCAGCGTCTACGATGCCACCGATAATGTCTCGGCCCCATACGACTTCCACGGTGATCGGCGTCCGTTGCGCATTGCGTCCACCGTTCATCTCAACCGGGATTGAGCGGCCGTCAGGAAGGGGAACAACCGCTTCGTTGTAGCGGCCCTCGCCGATGAGTCCTAAGGTCGGACGTTTCACGACGCCGCCCATGGCGAACGCTTTAAATCCGCCGCGCAGAACGTTGCCGTTAGCGCTCGAGACCAGATTACCGAGTGAATTCGAGTATGCCGGCAAAGCCGAGGAGCGCGTGAAGACACCGCCGAACGCACTAAGGAGTTGGGCCATCGCCTTTGAAGCGACGATGTTCAGAATCTCACGAAGGACTGCGTCGCCGAATGACTTGAACGCCCCCTTCAGTCCATCGAGACCTTCCGTGAGAGAGGCGATCATTCCGTCAACAAGGGCGTTCTTGCCGTTGTCAGCGATGCGCTCCAATGCATCGCCGATTCGGTCCGCCTCGTCGTTGTACTTGATGACCATCCTCTCGATCCATCGGCCCCAGTCCTTGCCGTAACTGGCGTCAATGTCTCGCAGCCGCTCCATCAGAAGTTCATGGCTGCGCGCGATAAGCGCGTCGCCCTGCTCCTTGGTGATGACGTTCTGCGTCACCATCGAGCGATACGACAGGATGGCCTGTTCGTTCGCGTATAACTCTTGCTGACGCGATTCGCTCTGAATCGATCGATGCTGGGCGGCGATGTCCCGGTCGATAGCCTGCAACTCGCGCTTATACGTTAGTCGCTGGAGGTCGGGACGCAAGTCTTCCTTGCGCTGCAGGAGTGGAGCTAGAATATTCCGCTCAAATGGGTTCGGCGACGCCTTTAGCCGCTCGATGTTTAATGCCGCAATCTTGGCAGTGAGATCTTCGATAGCCACGCCGTAGGCGTTAGCGCCGGAAATCTCGTCCTTCATTTGTGCGATTTCCAGCTGCATAGACGTAGCATCGATGCGACGCTGCACCCTATCCATATCGAGCAGCTTTTGCTCGATAATGCCAAGATCCTTAAGAGCCTGAATGTAGGAGCGGGACCGTTTCTCTTTCAGCGCAATAGCGATTGCATTCTTGTTGGACTCTGCCGCGAGCTTCTTCTGAAGATCAAGGTTGCCGTAACCTTGCGCCGCCTGCGTCTGAAGGTCGACGGTTTCCTGCCGACGCTGGATCTCGGCAATGTCGATCTGGATCCTTTGCTGCTCGATCTGCTTCGTGAGTGATGCGATGTACTCATCGGATCGTCCAGTTAGTTCCGCGACGCGCAGCGAACGCTCGCCGATTTCGGCATTGAGCTTTCGTTGCTGACCAAATTCGAAGTCGCCTTGCGCGACGGTCATCGCAAGAGATTTGTCTTCGATCGCTTCGTTGAGATCGCGCAGCGAAAACGTCAGCTCGCGGTTTCGCTTCGTTGCGTCCATCGTTACTGCGATGTTGTGTTCGGATACGCCAGCGCGCTTAAGCTCTTTGTTTGTAAGGTTCTCCAACTCAAGCGAGATGTTCTCGATGTCCTTCTTATTGTTGGTCATCGACGCGTGCTCTAGGTCGAGCTGAGCAATCCTCTGCTCATTCGAATCCATGAATGATTCGATCGCGTTTTTTGCTTCTACGTATTTGGTATCCGCTTCCCGAAAATTATCCCAACCAGTAATCGTGTTACGCGAGGCAGCGTAGCGGTCACGTTCCGCGAGGGCGCGATCCGCTTGAAACTGCAAGCGAGGCAGCAGCGGCAGCCGAGGGTTTTCGCGACGGTCATAATCGGCCATCCTGAAGTTCCATGCGTTACTCTGCATCGGCTTCAGTAATGACTTGCCGTCGATCATGTGGCCGCGCATAACGTCTGCGTATTTCGTCCCGTCAAATGTGGCCGCTATTAACTCCCACTGGATCGACAGCGCACTACCTAACCGCTTCATGAACGGTTTTGTGACGCGCTGCACATCCTTAGATAGTTGCTTAATCCCGGAGTCGTCAGCGCCGCCGAAGAATGAGTTGATCCCGGAACCAATTCCCCAACCCTCTTTGAATGCGGCGAGGGCCATCGCGCCCTTGCCGACCTTGATTCCGTGTTTACCAAGCACCTTCTCGACCGCATCGCCGAGCCCGTTCCACTCTCCGCCGTACTTGTTCAGCGTCTCCCGCTGATCGTTCAACTTTTCGGTGAGCTTGACGACCTTGCGATTGGCGTCGTCGATCGACGCGCCCATGTCGTCGTAAGCCTTGGTCGCTGCATCAGGAACAGATCCGACGCGCGCGGTCGTCTTCTTGATCTCATCACCAAGTAGCTCGTGCGCGGCGACCATCTTTTTGATGTCACCAAATGTCGCCTCGCCGGTTTCGGCGTACTTTTTCTTGAAGTCATCGGCGACTTCAATCGCCTTCTTCTGTTTAGCCTCTAATTCGGTGAATGGATTCTTCGGCCCAACGAAATCGGGAGAGGATTCCGTGACGACTTTTGGCGGAGCGATCGGCTTCGTGGCTTCGCGTAGCTTCTTAAGCTGCGCTTCGAGCTCAGCCAGTCCCTTCTTCTCTTCCTCGGTCGCGTTCTGCCACGAGCCGCGCTGCTTCTCGACGGCCTGCTGAACCTCGATGATTCGCTTCTTAAGCGTAATGAGGGCGCCGTCGCCAACTTTGCCGCCAGCCTTCAGCGCATTGAATGAGGATTCAATCGACTTCTTCGCGAGTTCGAAGCTATGCTTGATGGATTTCTCGACTGCATCGCCGAGTTTCTTCGCATCGGCCGTGCCCTTTTTCTGAGCAAGCCCCATCGCAGAGGCAAGGGTTGCTGCATCGAGTCCGACGTTGATAGTCAGATCGCCAAGAGTTGAGCCATCGGCCATTGAGGCTATCCCTTATTAGGAGCGGAGCGCTTTTTCTTTGGTGCGAGGAGCGCCTTGTATCCGCGCTTCCACTTGTCGATGGAGATACGCCAGCCGGGTCGCGGCTTCATGTACTTAGTGCCCCACTCCAGCATGTGCGCGATTGAACGCCCCGACTTAGTAGGAGTGCCGCGACCAGACTGGCGCGAGACGCCGACAGTTGCGACGTAGCTCATCGGCGCCTTCTTTGTGATGACGTAGGTGATACCTTTTCGATAAGCACCCGATCGAATCGCAGGCGCCTCGCCGGGTGCGGAGGCGCGATGCATGCCGCGGTTCTTCGCGCCTTCCTTCCACTTCTTGCCACGGTTCGCGATAAATGTGACCTGCCGCTTAGTGTCCTTCTTGCCCTTGTTCGCGGTGTACTCGACCGTCTTGAGCTTGTAGGCCTTCTTCGCGCTCGACTTGCTCTTTACTCGTTGAAGCGTCTGAAACTTGACTTCGCGCTCGCCGCCGCCCTTTGCACTGAAGGTGACTTCAGTTTCTTCTCCGTAGACCTTTCCGGTCTTCGGTCGCCGCATCTCTTCCTGCACAATGCGAATGAGACGAAGCACTTGCTCTTGAACGCTACGACGGACTTGAGCATCCAACTTGGCCACAACCATCTTCTGGTTGGAGACGACCTTAACGGTGGTAGGCATGAGGAGTGGTCACCTCCGTCCGAGCAGACGTGCAAATTCCTCGGGCGAACCCACAATGATCTTCGGCTTGTCGTCGGGGTCATCGCCACTGGCGATCGCGCGCATCCTGTCGACGTAGTCGCGCGCCGCATCCTTGTCGCCGTTGACGGCGATTCTGACTACTTCGAACAACTCCAGCAGTTCACGCGCTCGGAGCTTCGACAGCTCTTTCCCGTAACGATTGAGTTGTTTGTGGGTGTTACGCGGGAGGCTATAGAAGTCCTGCTTGTAGCCGTATGCGAGTTGCGCGTAGAACTCTTCGGGCCGGACCTCTATTGTCCGGCCGTCGTAGGGCGCTCAGCGTCATGCGACGCGCCGTCGTCGCCAGCCTCGGACCTAACGCCTGCGAGGCGTTGGAATGACTTGAGAAGTTTCGGGAACGACTCTGCCGCGAGTTCATCGACCGGCGCACCGGGCGCCATGCGCGCGATCGCCTCGGCGATAATGCGGCGCTGCGCTTTGATACCGTCCGCAGATTCAAGTCGTTCACGGACATGGACGACGTAATCGAAGTCTTCTTCTTCGAGGTCGGTCGGATCGAACGATGGATAGACGGCGCCCTTATAGCGAAACGTTCCGCTGGGCTCAGCGAAGAACGAATCAAAGTCGATTACGTTTCGGGTCTCTTCTGGCATGTAGCTATTCACCAGAGGGCGCCACTCAACGGCGGCGCCCTCATCGCCTTTCTCAGTTTGTGTTTAGCGATTACGCCGCCGTCGCGGTGACGTCGCCGTAGATCACGGTGGCGTTGTCGTTGGCCGGATCGGGCAGTGCGCGGATCGTGATCTCGAGGGTCTGCTGCTCGCCCTTCTTGAAGGAGCGCGTCACCGCGCCGACGACCGCGCCCTTCGGGATGGTCACCCACGCGTTCGCGTCCGTGGAGACTTCGCCAGTCGCCGGATCGATGGGTTTGAAGACCCACTTCGCCGCGACGGCGCTGAGCTTTGTGCCAGCCACCGGCCGCACGAGAACCTTCTTTTTCGTGGAGGTGGTGGAGTCGGTGATCAACACCGCGTTCGGAATGCCGCGCTCGAGTTGCGCGAGTGAGATTTCCGCGAGACGCACGACCGCGGTATCCGGTTGACGGCCATTGAAAACCGCATCAGCCGGCGTTTCGCCCAGTTCGTCGGTCATCAGTTCCATGAGCGCGGGCTCAGGATGGTTGATGTCGATGCCGCCATTGAGATGACCGACTTCCGTGAGAACGCTGGAGATGTCGATGTAGGCTCGCGCCGGTCCGCCAGTGAGCAGAGAGAGATCCATTGCTTCCTCCTGTGTGGGGAATCGAGGGGTTAACCTGTGTTGTGAGGTGGGGGTTAAATGGCGCGACTACGCAGACTTGGCGTAGGTCGCGAGAAGGACTTCGCGCATGCGGTGCTCGAACGCACCATTGCCCATGTCGTCGACCTGTTCGGGCGGGATGGGCTGCTCATATACCGGCTCGGCTACGCGCCGGTACGTAAACACCGGGGCGGCGACCGGGTTGTTATAGGACCACGCGACGAGTTGCATGATGCGACGCGAGATCTTCTCCGCCACTTCAGCGGAGAGTGCGTACACATCAAACTGCACGCGATGCTCAGCGTAAGTTGTTTCGGGATCCTCTCCGCTGTGCGTCACAATGGAGATCGTTACCCATTGCGTGAGTTTGTCCGTGTCGAGTGCGGCCTGTGCGGCGGCGTAGACGTGCTCGCCGCCGAGATAATCAGGGCCCACGAACTCGGCATCGGCTAGCAGGACGGCGGTAAAGCCATCGCGAATATCGTTGACATCGATCATCGCCGCGTGCCCGCGCTAGGCCAGCCGAACCTTCTTAACTGCGACGCCGAGGTATCGCGCACTCGGTGCGCGACGAGACTTGATTGCTTGCACCTCGTACAACTCATCGCCATCGACGATCAAGTCATAGACGCGAACTTCCTGTCGCGCGCTGAAGTAGACCGTGTCGTCCTCTCGCACCGAGGATCCGCTCTCATCAAATCCGATAACGCGAGTTCCAGCGACGCGCGTGCTAGGCACGTCCTCAGCGACAACGGCGTACATGGCTTTAGTGAGGACCACGCTGCGGCCATCACCGATGGTCACTTCGTCAGGTGGACGGAGGATCGATACGCGAGTCTCGAGGTAGCGGTCCATCGGTCACCCGATCAGTGGCGCCCGATAGCGACGCACGATGCGATCGAACTGCGTCGTGGTTCCGAGCTTGCCTCTCGTGAAAGATTCCGCGCCGGGAAGCGAGAAATTCTGAAACTGCTCATCTGATCCGCGTCGATACCGAGCAATCACCTCTTCACACAGCCCATCAACAAGGTCCGCGGGGAGCGCTTCGGCGTCTGGGTAACCCGCGGTGAATGTCACGCGCGCGACGCCAGAGCCTTCGCAGAAGAAGCGGTTGCGCCAGTGAATTTGAAACTTGCAATCATTGGTCTCCCACCAGAACTCAGAGAGATCAACAATCGTGTCGTCGGCAAAGACGCCGCTCGGGTCGTAGCGGATCTCGTCGACAGAGACGAGCGGCGCCTCGGTGACATAGATATAATCGACATACTGGCCGAAGCCCCGGCAGAGAATCGTGCGCTGCCCGCGTTCGAATGCAGAGAGGGTTGCGTCACCTGTCGTGATGTCGGACCGGCCCGTCGCTTGCTTAAAGTCGGACTGCACTGCGGCGACGCGACGCACAAGGCGCGGGTCGTTCGCCTGCGTTTCGAGTTCTGCAGCGAGAACGGTGATGTCGATGAGGTTCATAGCTCCACCGTCCTGCTAATAACCAAGCGCGCTCAGCCACTGGGCGGCTAACACGGACTGCGCGGCAGTGTTCGGGTGAATCCCGTCCGTGGTGTACGTTGCTCCGTTATCCGAACCCTTCATCCAGATGCGCTCATCGTGACCGTTTCTGGCGTAAGATTTCGACGCAACGACGTGATCAATCCAGCCTGCGATGACGTCCATGTTTGAATCGTTATTGCGTTCCCACGGTTTGGAGAGATACACAAGAGCGTCCGGCCATCGCGCGTGAATCGCATCCAGAATCGCCTTGTAATTCGACTCCCAGGTCGCTTCTACCGGCAGCCCGCTGTTATCGTCGTTGACGCCGAGGTTGATCAACACATACTGGTATGACTCGGGCCTCTGATACGGCGCACCGTTCAGGATATTGGTGATATTGGCCAGCGTTGTCGCGACGGTCGCTCCGCTGATCGCGCCGCTATAGGTGGGGGCAGGTTGCAGGGTGGCCGATGCTAGGTTGCTCTGCAACAAGGTCGGCCACGTGTTGGCAGGTGTCACAGACTTGCTGTCACCCAACACGAGAACCGCCGTAGTCAGTCAAAGTGGCGTTACTATTCCAGAGCCTCCGTCGAGGATCACATGCCACGTGCCGCGCAAAACGGACTGCGTTAGCGACGAAACGGCATTCAGCGTGAAAGTCACTTTGTTCGCCCCAGCTGTAACCGTTGGCGTGACGGCAAGCGTACCGGCGGATGCCGCGCTAACATCTACAGCCGCTCCAATTGTCGCGGTGATCGCTCCCGCTTTATTGACCGCAGCGAACGGCACGGACCCTCGAAGCGATTGGAAATCAGTGCCGTCATTCGCCTCGATGGTGTAATAGACGGTTGCACCCATAACTGTGTTCGCGGCAACTGACACTTCAAATAGACCCGACGCTGACGACTCGGTTAGCGCTTTAGGGCTGCCGCCCACCAATTCTCGATCGACGAGCGTCTGAGTTGTAGCGCCTGATGCTCCGGGGAACGAAGTCTGGAAACCAGTCGAACCGCTAAATCCATTACCCGTCGCAGGTCCGCCGGCAATCTTTAAATCGCCGCCCGAGATGTTTGTCCCCGTCCCTTGCGATCCAGACCAGATAGCAGGGTATGAGCTCGCTGATGCGCAGCGAACACCGCAACCTAGATACGCGGTTTGAATCGTTCCGATGCCGCTATTGATGTCTGCGCCGAAGACGAGTTGGCGGTTCGCTGTGGCTGTAGCTCCACGCCCAAATGCAAATGACTGGAATGCGCCGGCGTTGGGCGCATACCCGATTGCCATGCCAACACCGTTTGCATCGGTCGCTGTAGCTTGACGCCCAATGCAAACGCCGGGACCGCAGGATGCGGTGTATCCAATGGCGACTCCCGTCCCGCTCGATGTGGCAACAGTGCCAATGGCTATGCTGTCATTCGCATTCGCGCGATCACCCAACGCTAACCCTGACGCTCCGGCCGCCGAGGCGGCGTTACCTAATGCTGTGGCGCCCGAGCCTGAAGCAATCGCACCGGCGCCCCATCGTTCGGAAGTAGCCCCGCCGGTGCCCGGCGAGGTTGGCGCGGCATTGAAAGTCTGCGTTCCGGCGAACGTTTGCGCCGCGTCAGACCGAGCGATGGTAGCGTTCGCGTCGGGTAGCGTGTATGAGCGCGCCGCAGTTGGGCCACTGAATGTCAGCGGGACGCTCAAAACCGGCAACCATGTGTTGGCATCAGGTGGGGTGATCACACGCGTGGTACCAGAGGTGTTGCCGTCGACCTCGAAGCGCACTTGTTTGGTCGCGTCGGAGGAACCTTTGACGATTGCTACGCCATCGTCGGCAGGTAGTGCGCTCCCTCCGCTGCCGTTCGATGCTGCGGTAATGCGGCCCTGCGGATCAACGGTGATGTTCGCCGACGTGTACGCGCCCGGCGTCACTGCGGTGTTCGCGAGTGAAATCGTTCGATTCGCCGACAGGTCGCCGCCACCGGTAAGGCCTGTGCCTGCCGTGATGGTCGTGGCTGCGGCTGCTTTCGTGGCGAGCTCACTAGTCAGATTCGTCACTTCACTTGTGAGTGCGGATTGCGTCGCGTAGGTTACAGAAGCCGTAGTCGTTGTCAGGTATGCGCTCAGGCTAGTTGTAAGGACCGAGTTTGTGACGTATGCGCCGAGCGCTGCCACGGTCGCGTATGCCTCCAATTGGCCGTTAACCCATGTCTGGGTCGCGCTATCGACCAAGGACGCGTATCGAAGGTCCGCCTCGTCCAGCGTGAGAATGCTCTCTGAGTTACTGGGTGCCAGCCACTCGGCGGTTGTCGCGCTCGTAGCGGTAAGAATGGCTCCAGCGATCGGCGGCGGTGAACTCGAAACGTCAACATCTTGCCCCGATGTTTGTAGCGCGGCCGCGATCGAACCGGGAGGAACGGCATCCGACATGTATTGCGCAGATACGGAGAACGTCGCCGCGGCAAATAGCCCGGCCAAAAGAACTTGTCTCATAGTGGTTAGCTCTATTCCCCGACATTCTTGTAATAGGTCACGTTCACCTCGGCAGTCGTCGCCGTCGCAGCTACGAATCGAAAGCGCGACAGCCACGAGGGAGAGCCTTCGATGACGATCTCCTTCCCGGCGGGAGCGGGCATGCCGTCGCTCGTTGTGGGGTTGTAGTTATCATCACGCCACCGGATTGGCGCTCCCGCGACAACTATGATCGCGTGCTTGGCCGCGGCAGGAAGCGTTACGCAGCCTGAGCCGCTGCAGGGGCTAGCAAATGATTTCGCTGTCGTTGAATTGACGTCGTAGCGCGCGTAGCCAATCGGGACCCACCCGCGCGCTTCGGCCATCTCAAGCGGTATGTGCGTGCTGGTGGTTGTCTGATTGACCAGCGCTCGTGACCCGGACGTGTACGGTGCGATCGTCTGCCCGAACAACCCGACCGCCATACACGCGATCAACGTGGCGGTAGCTAACGATATGCGAGCCAACTTATGCTTTGTGGTGTACGCCATTGTTAGTTCACCGTTGCGTCGGTAAATAGCGCCGGGAATTGCATGGCAAGCCATGTCATCGCTCGCTTACGAAGTGCGAGCGTAGGCGACGCAGGCTCGCCCTCAAGCGGAATACCGAGTGCCGCAACGATACCGAGTGGTTCGTCGAACGCCGGCCCTCTACCGGTCAGTAAGTCATCCGCAGCAGTCGCTGCATCTCCGTCAGTCACAGCGACGGACTCCTCGCGATCCTCAGCGCCACTTTGTTTGTAGTACGCAATCGTCACTCGCAGATACGAGGCGTCGAGCGTGAGCCCTGCCTCCACCTTCTTGAGCGCGATGGTGGTGATTGGATCCGAGACAGGCGTGTTGATCGTGGCGTCCGGAATCGCTTGCGCGAGAGCGGGCTGCACGAGCATGGCTGATGCAGCCATGAGCAGTAGTAAGTGTTTCATTGTTGTTCTCCTAAGAGCCGAACGGGAGCTAGTTGATATAGATCTCGGCGTAGCCCTGTACGTGCGTGTTATCGGACGACGTGGCCGTCCATGCAGTCGATGCCGTCATGTCGCGGTACAAACGGATCTGCGAGCCTGTCGTCGTAACGAGCCCGATCGCGCCAGCCGCACCAGCGTTCTGGTACCAGAACGTGCCGCGACAATCGAAGGCCGAAACCCAGCCATTCGGTAGTGTCAGTGAGAGGTACGTCGGCGCGCCAGTGATATCGGTGAAGTTGATCGCAAACCAGACGGTCAGCTTGTTGCCGTCGCGCACGTAGGCGAACGTCGCCTTGTCCGCAGCGTCGACCGTCCATGTCGCACTGTTGTTCGCGCCATAGTCGCTCGCGTTGTACGCGATGTTGCCGGCCGCATAGTCCGAGTGAGCGGCTACCGTGAGTTGTCCGCCACCGGCACTGTTCGTGTGATTGTGAGTCGCGTTCGCGAACGATGCGATCGTCGGCGTGGTAAGCGTCGGCGACGACGCGAAGACCGCGGCGCCTGTTCCAGTCTCGTCTGAAAGTGCAGTCGCGAGATTGGCCGAGGTACCAGTGACCGTGTTCGATCCGAGCGCGATGCTCTTGTTTGTCAGCGTGTCGGTTGTTGCTCGACCGACAAGGGTGTCTGTGGATGTCGGCAGGGTGAGCGTGCCAGTGTTGACGATGCTCGAGATTACTGGAGTCGTCAGCGTCGGCGCGGTTCCGAAAACCAGCGCGCCGGATCCCGTTTCATTAGTCACCGCTGCCGCGAGGTTCGCACTGGTTGCAGTACCAAGGAACGTTGCGATGCCGGTGGCGAGACCGCTGATGCCAGAGGAAACCGGCAGTCCGGTTCCGTTAGTCAAAGTGACCGCGGATGGCGTCCCGAGGTTGGGCGTGGTTAGGCTCGGTGATGTCGCGAAGACAAGGGAACCAGATCCCGTCTCGTCACTAATCACCCCCCCAAGACCGGCCGATGTCGAGAACGCGAGTGAGAGCGTTCGATTCGCAGAGAGATCACCGCCGCCGGTAAGACCGGTGCCTGCCGTGACTGTGCGCGTCGTCGGCACTGCTTCGCTTGCAACCTCAGCGATCGCACCCGAAACGGTCGTCGCTGCGATGGTCCCGGTTGGCGTGAACGTGATGAGCGTTCCGTTGTAGTCGCCGAGTTGTGCAGCGATCGAGCCGGTGCGTCCGAACACCGAAGCGACCGCGCCCGATCCGACGAACGACGAGAGCTGCGTCCACGGGCCACCGTTCTGCGAGATGTAGATGTTGCCCGCCGAGTACCCGACGTGCCCCGTGTCGGGAACCCAGAACTTTACGTGGTTCGCATCGGAGAGCGGGGGCACGCCTGCCGACGACGGAGTCGGTCGCACCGTGAAGATGCGGAAGGCTTGCTCGCCCGTAGTGCGGAAGGAGAACTGCGCCTCCGCAGACAGGGCGATGCCCAGCGCCGCGAGAGCGGCGAGGATGAAACGCTTCATTGTGAAATGACCCCTCGCTAAGTGTGGAGCGCGACGTAGAGCAAGAGACCGTCTAGCGCGGTCATTGCTGCCGTCGCGATCCATGTCCACGCCCGCATCGTGCGTGCATCAGCTTCGCTATTTCTCGCGTGGCACTCGGAGCATTCGGCGTACAGTTGGGACGCGAAGGCATCGGGCCACGGCTTGTCGACGCCGCAATAGGCACAGGTCATTGAGGCGGATAGGCTAGTCGTATGAAATGACGCAGTTTTCCCAGTCAAGATCGGCCACGTGCTCATCTCCGAAGGCGTCGCGGACGCACTGCTCCGCAAAGCTTCGCGGGTCGTCATCGTCCGTGTAGGGATGGCTCGATACGAATTCCTCGGCGCCGTCGTCCATTTCGACGACATGCCCGCAGCACCCTGTCTCGCAGCCGAGTGCCGCGTGGTAGACGATGATTCGCATGGCCGCGCAAGTTTACTACGCACATCACGGACGCACCGCCCGTCTCTTCCCCTCGCCACACCACACCATCTCCTCCGGTACATCACGATAGAGCGGAGCGATACCGGATGTCAGAGACTCGCACGCGAAGACCAGCGTGTCGGTCGCATAGTCGCGCGGCGGACACACCGTGACGAGCCCCACATAGCCGTAGCTTTCGCCGGGCGTGCACGGCTTTGAAAGCGGGAGGATGATCCACCCGTCTTCTGATGCTTCGGTAGTCGGGATTGAGCGCGCGATCGTCCCGCCGTCCGGCAGGTCGTAACGCTTCGAATCGAGATAGCTTACACGCTGCGTGTAATCGATTGCCGCTGGTGCCTGCGGCACGTGATCCAGCTTGATCGCGAGGAACGCGTATTCACGGGACCAATAGGTTGTACCTTCGGAGTCGGTGAGGTACGGGATGTCGACGAGGTGGCCGTGAGCGAACGCAGGCGACGCGACGGCCTGCTCACGCGCTTGTCGATCGATCGCCTGTCCAAAGACGGCGCCGGCACAAACGACGAGCGCCGTGAGGTAGACAACTATCAGCGCAACTATGGCACGTTCACCGCGGTCCATCAGAACCCCGCATGCGACACGTTCGTTAGGCGCATCGCCAGACTCTCGGTCTGCTCGGGTGTGAGATCCGTCTTCAGCCTGCTTTGTCCGTATAGCTGCAGCGCGACCGTCGCCACCTTCACGGTATTGAGCGCGATCGCGTTCCAATCGACGCCGCTCTTTTCTGCGGTAATGACTTGCGCCACCTGCTGACCTTCGGCCTGAGCGCAGAGCAGGTTCAATGATCGATCGAGTTTCGGCCCCGTCTCTTCGCGGAACTTCTTCACGTCGTCTCGATACTTCTCCGGCACGATTTCCGGATTGGCTTCGGCCGCATCGAGCAGGGCGACGATGACCGGCCGCGTGTCTTTGTAGACGTCACAGGCGAACGAGAACCAGTCGCGGAGCTCGGGGACGACTGTGACACCGGTATTGCCAGTGCAACCAACGAGCGAGCCGACGAGAACAAGTGCGATGAGGAGGGACCAGACGGTGAGCTTCTTCATGGCGAGGTGCTTCCTTCTCCAGCGCGTGCTGGGTGATTGAATGGAATGTGGATGTAGATGACGCGCTACTCGTTGTCCTTACTCGGACTTGTGCTTGAACGACTTGTGCGATGCGAGTCCCGCGACGTTCTTGAACGGTCCGGCTCCGCAGCTGTCGCACTTGAGCGGATCGACTTCTGCCGGTTGCGGATCACCCTGTCGTGCGGCCTCACCATCCGATCCGCCTCCGGGGGGAACCGTTTCTGGTTCGGTCGTGATGGTGACTTCTGGTGCGAGAGGAACGGTGGGAGCTTTGGCATGTGCAGGTTCCTCGACTGACAGCGGCGGCATGACCGGTGTATTGATACGCTCACCGTAGCCGCGCGGGAGTCCCGGACGTGGTGCGCTCAGATTGGCGATGTCTGCGTCGTTGAGGTCGTCGTAGACAGCGCCGACTTCGCGCGTGTATCCGTAGTGCACGCGGCTTGTGAATTTGAATGAAGACATTCACTGCTCCGATAGAAGACGTGGACGGAGCCTGTTACCGATGCTCCGCCACGTCTTCGGTATTACGTGCGCAAGTACGCCTGTGCGACGATTGACATCGCGAACGCAGGAGTCGTACCGCCGACGTCGATAACCCAGCGCGATAACGTGCCGATCGCATCGAAGCGCTCGCCTTCGATGCCGGCGCCCGTCTTCTGCGTGAACGCTGCGATGTCATAGTACGTGGTGCCGCCGTCGACCGACGACTGGAGCTTGACGTCGAGCGTCGGGTTGGTTCCCGTAGGAGCGGCGAGCGCCTGCGCCGACATCGCAGTGACGACACCAGTGCCGTCGTTGCTCGCCGCAAGTTCGACAACGACAAGAGCGTTCGCGGCTGCGTGAGCTTCGATCGCGCTCTTGATCTGCGCCGCAGTGCTCGTGATTGTGCCCGAGCCGTTGGTCGCGAGATTGACGGTGATTGCCTGTGAAGCGACGCTGACGCTCAGGGTAGCGTTGTTCGCCGACGGGTCGGCGTACGTGACTGTGATTGTCGGCGTCGTTCCCGGCGTGCGAGCAATGAATGTGAGATCGTTGTTGGTGCCGGTCAGTCCGGTCGTGTAGTGCTCGTGCACGTTGAGCGTGGCGATGATGTCGTCCACACCGGCGGTATTGAAGGCGGTCAAATTTGCGTCCGCGCTTTTGAGTGTTGGCGCGACCTGACCGCCAGAGATGAGGAAGGGATCGCGAACGAACTGTCCTTCGCGAAAGCTCATGATGATGTTCTCCTAACTACGGCGAGAGGAAGCCGCGCTCCGCGTCCAAGCGCGGAGCGCATTCAGAGAGTCGACGTGCCGACGGATTAGGACGATGCGGTTTCGAGAACCGCGAAGGCCGGGCCAAACGCCGCGACGCCGACGGTCGTGATGCCGCGAATTGCGATCTGGACGTTCTTGAACGTCTCGCCGGCGACATCAGACGACGCGATCGCGAGGTCCTGTTCGTTGCCGTACAACGCCCACTGACGATAGCTGCCGTACGTGATGAAGCGCGTGGACGGCTGCGAGGTCGTCGAGTAGGCGGGCATGCGCGAGGTCGTGTATACCGGCTTGCCCCAGAGTTTCGCCGGTTCCGCACCGGTCGGCGGCGTGTAGAAGTGGCCGCTGACGTAGTCGCCAGTCGAGGTCTTGACCTTGCGCACGTTGTCGAGGACTGACTCCTCCATGAGGTAGCCGCAATCCGAACGAGAACCCTCGGGGATCGCAGTCTGCATGGTGAGCAGAATGTCCGGATCAACGTCCGAGATGTGCGTCTTGTTCGTGCCGAGTGGCACAGCGACGATGCCACTGGCGTTGATGATGCCATCGAAGACATCGGTTCCGCCGTTGGCGACGCTTTTGCCGATGATCGCGACGCGGTCGATTTCCTTGAGGATCGCCTCGCGTATCAGGTCCGCGATGAGCTGACCGACTTCGGCGGACGCGCGACTCATGAGTTGCATCGGAACCGGGATGAACGCGCCACACAGCTTGCCTTCGAGCGAGACCTTACCGAACGTCGGGAACGTCGCCGTAATGGCGTTGTTCTCGCCGGGCCAGTAAGCGCCCATCTGCGAAAGGACCGTGCCGATGTCCATCTTGCCGGTGCCGAGCGGGAACTGTCGCGCGAGGGACGGGTAAAGCCCCATCTCCGGAATGAAACGGAGCACTTCGGTCGCGACTTCCGTTGCGACCAAGAAGCCGCCCTCGGAGTTGGTGGTCGTCGACACGGCGCGCACGGCGTCCATGTTCTTCGTCGCGAGACCGCGAACGAGGTTGAAGATCGTCTCGGCTGCTTGGCGCGAGACATTCGGCTTGATCTTCCCATCGAGACCGCGGTGCATGCCGTAGTCGCGATCGAACGTTTCGCGCCGCTGGAGCCGGTCGCGCAGTTCGGCGAGCCCTTCCTCGGCTGCAGTGCGCAGCTTGCGCTCTTCGGCGATCTCTGACGTCAGTTTCGCTTCGAGATCCTTCAGCGCCTGATTGACGATCGACGTAACCGCCGCCATGCCCTCGGGCGTCTTGAGCATCTCTTCGATGTTCATCTCTCGCGCGACTTCGCGCACGAGTTCAGGAAGGGTGTATTCCTTCGCGGCCATGGATGAGTTCTCCTCAAAATGAAAAAGCCCGCCTCGCGGCGGACCTTCGAAGTGGGTGGGATTGTGGTGGTGAAGCGGTGAAGAGTTACGTGCTGACTGACTTACTACGCCGAGCGTCCTCGTTCGTCGTTGAGCAGCAGCTTGTACAGGTTGGATCGCTTCTTGGAGGGATCATCACCGCCGCGACCCTGCGATGCGTCCGGGACGAGCACCCGAATGGTTTGGCTCTTCGCGCGCGGCTCGTTGCGTGCGACGCCGGGTTCTTTGATTCGGATCTTGAAGGCGCGCGATTCGACCGGCGCATCCGGCTCTTCGGCCGGTTCGCTCTCTCCGGCGAGCGGAATCTCGGTGAGGTTCCCCTCAATGTCGGAAAACTGAATCGCGGTGAACGTGATGACGGTGCCCGCAAGGGTTTCGTCACCGACGAACTTCTGCCCTTCGCCCTTCTTCACGTAGGCGAGAGTGATGTGCGGGATGTACTCGGGATGCGAGGTAGTGACTTCGAGCGATTCACGAATTACCTGATTGATCAGGACGAGATCGGGCGAATCGACGGCGAGATAGACCACGTCGGCGCCATCCGCATGACTGCCCTGTTCAGTCTCGAAGATCGCCGTAGCGCTAAGGGTCATCGTCGCGCCGCCGCGCATCGCCATCTCTTTGATCGAATCCGAGTTCTCGATCGCATCACGCAGCGCACCGATGTCGGTCGCCGGATCGAGTCCGAAACACACCGTCACGTGCGGCGTGTCCTCGCGCCCCTTCTCTGCGAGAGCTTCATCGGGGATCAGCGTCGTACCGAGAGCGAGAATCGCATCCGCGCTTTCACCCTCGATATTGACCTGAGTCGAGGCGTGTTCAAACGGAGGCTCCGCGCGCATGAACTGCGCGAGCAACGCTCGCTTCCGCTCCTCATCGGCCGGTTCGGCCGACGCGAGGATCTCGTCAACCAGCGTCTTGATCTGATTCAGCTTGTCTTTGTTCGTACGATTGAGGACCGCACCGGCGCGGGTCTGTGTGATGTCGAAGCCGGTGAACATCCGTTCGAGTTCGCTCGGCTCGACTACAGGCGCAGCATCGAGCTCCGCGCCGTACCACTTCGAGAGGTACCGCACGCAGTCATCGAAGACGACCATTGCATCGAATGCGCGCCAGCGGCACATCCCCCGGAGGCGTTCGGTCTCCGCAGTCTTCCATCCATTGACGGCGGTCTCGATGATGGCCATCGATTCCTCCGCGATCGTGCGGAGAATCGCCTGCTCGTTGGCGCGTGCCGCTTCGTCGGACGGAAGATCGGGGATCTCCTCTTCCCATGGGTCGCAGCCACAGCAGCGCACGAGCTCAGTGATCTTCGTGCGGGTGCCGGTGCGCGACTCTTTCGCAGCTGCGACACGCTGCCGACTGCGGACCGCACGAGCCACCGACTCGCCGCCATCGGTCACGATCTCTTCGACTTCCGCGGCATTGAAGGCCGGCAGGTCGATCGTTAGTTCGGCGCCGTACCACTCCTTCGCCCGCCAGACGAGCCCCTCGATCTCCCACATGCAGGTGGCAACGATCGCCGTGTAGTTGCCGCGGCTCATGCGCTCTTTCGAATTACGCCAGCCTTCGATGGCGGCGTTCATGAGCGCGAGGTGCGCGTTGGCGACGCTCGTCATCTGTTGCAACTCGACGACCTTTTGTGCGTCGTCAGTAACCTCAGGCTTCGGTTCGCGATACGGTTCGCACTCCCAGCATCGCTTGAACGTGGAGGTCACCGAAGTGCGGAACGCTTCGTTCCGCTCGCGCTGTGTCGGCATGTTGTTCACCTGTCGTTTGGTGTTGATGATGAGAGGGGAGACCTCGTAGCCCAGCATGCGGGAGAGGTGGTCGTTGAAGCGACCCGCGGAACGCGCGCGCTCAATCGCCTTCGCCAATCCATTGCGATTCGATGGAACGTTGACGAAGCTCCACTCCGTGAGTTCCTGTTCGTCATAGCCAACGTTTTCGGCGAAGAACGTGGGGATTTCGGTCGCGTCGCGATCGTGCCACTTCAGCGGCATGAACGAGACGGACACAGCACCCATCTGGTGATCGCGGTACGCTTCCCATAGGAAGGCAGCGATATTGCTGTCCATGTGACGCCAGAGCTTTACGAGGAGTTCGACGTCGAACTCCCACGTGCCGCCGACCTTGCGGGCGTCGAGCGTCTTGCCAACTTGCGGGTACTTCACTTCTTCGCCGTGCTGCCAGAGCACGACCGGGTTCCGCATGTAAGCGTCGATCTTCCAGCCGTCCGGGTTGATGACCGAGCCGTGACGATCCTCGCTGCCATCAGTGCCGACGACCGTCAGAACAGGACGCTCCTCGGTCGCACCTTCGGCAGCACGGAAGGAGCACCAGACCGGCATGATGCGCTCGGTCCCGATCTCCATCGTCCCGCGCTTCGGGTGCGGCAGGATCTGCGGAGTGATGATCTCCGGCATAGTTGTGGATTCTCCTTGTTAGTTGCGTGGCGCGCCGCAACCGAAGCAATTATCGCGACCATCCGGCTTTGACGAGCGCCCGCAATACGCGCAGACAGGTGCGCGCGACGGAGCCCGTCGAAGAAGTGGGGACGGCAGCGGTTCGCCGGGATACCCTTTAGGCGGCCCCTGTCTGAGCGACAGATCGGCGATCACTTCGCAATACCTTTCTCTGCGAGCATCTTCAGTACCGGCGCACGCCACCCGAAGAAGATCGACTTAATACCCTCACCAAGCTGCCGCTCCATGATTCGAATGTTCTTCGGCAGAACGACGGCTCGCCAGTACGCGGTGCGCGGATCGATCTCGCCATCAGCGCGGAGCTTTGCGACGAGTCGCTGTTGATCCGCGCTGAGCAGCGACACCTGCGATACGCGAGCGCGCTTCAATACTTCGGCGATCTTGCGTTCCGCATCGGCGCGCGCCGCGCGTATCTCGACCGATGCTAGGCGCTGCATATAGAGTGCGACACGACGCGAGCGCGCGTCGGTTCCGATCGAAGGCATCTCAATGCAGCGGCAGTTGATCACTTCGCTCGCATCGCCATTCGGATCCTGCGGATACAGGAGTCCGTTTGAATACTTCTCCTCGAAGCCTTCGACGACTTCGCCGTCAACCGCTTCGTGAGACTCACGCACGTTACCATCGCGAGAACTCATCCACTCGCGCGCCTCAAGCTCCTCTTCTTGCATCTGCTCGAAGCGGCCACCGTTAAGAGCGGAGCCCACTTCTTGGCGCGCGATAAGGCGAGCCTGATAATCGGAGAGTTCATTGAAGTCTCCGCGAAGCACCTTGCCGATATCTTCCGGCGAGGTGCCTTGATCCATAAGCGCGATGACTTTGTCGTTGATCTTCGCGGCAACGGTTTCGGGTACAGACTCGATGAGGTTCCCGCGCTCTTCGAGGAATGCGGTCACGCGAGGGTCGTCAATCTCGATGACCTGTTCCGAGTCGAGACTGTTTGCGATCTGCTCGGCGCCGGCGCGGAAGGCCTGCGTCTGCACCTGCGCGGCTTTGGCCTTCAGCTTCGCCGTGTCTTTGCCGATGATGTCGAGCAGCTCATCGAGTAACTCGGACTCGCTCTTCCCCGCACGCAATTCAGAGGCTAAGAGAAGCCGACGATCGCTAACCTTCGGTGGGTCTGGAACGTAGAGCCGGACCTTTCGTTGTGACTTCTGCTCGATCTGCGCCGCGGGCGTTGTGGCGACCGGTGGCGCGGTCACGGTTGGCGCATTTGGATCTGCCGGCGGCACTGGCGCACCTGCGGTAAGATCTGGCGTATCGGCTTTCGAGATCGACACCGACTGACCTTCCTCGGCGTACTCGTAGGGAATCTGCGAGAACGAGAGGAAGACCTTACTGAAACCGGGCATTGATGAATCGACATCAATGCCGACCATCTCGGATGCGACTTTCGGCGAGTGTCTCGCGTTCACGAGCCCGAGGTATTTGTCGATCGCCGCGAGATTGCGCTGACGCAATACGTACACGCCGCGCGTGTCAAGATCACAAGTAACACCGCGCTCTTTCTTGAGTGGGCCGTTGTTGATCGCCGTGCAGAAGTTACTGCGAATCGTGGCCAGCGGCCCATCCCACCACAGCAAGAGCTGCATTTCGGCGTTGTCGTACTTCTGGTCCTGATTGCCGCCGACACACGGCGGCACGCCGAACGTCGCCAGCACTTCCTTCTGAGCAAGAGCCTTCGCGTTCGGGAATTCTGCGTCCTTCTGCGACGACGATAACTGCACGACACTCGCAACCTCGTCGCCTTGAAGGATCGCGATCCCGTGGTTCTTGCCCGCGTGAGATGCGCGTAGCTTTTCTCCGAGCTGTTGTGCCGCGCCCGCATCAGCGAGCACGTTATCTTTCGTTAAGAGGATGACGCCGGGCGCGAAGCCGCGGGAGAAGAAGTCGAGGTTGAACTTCGTCGCGGCGACGTCCATGCTCACAGAGAGCAGGGCCGCATCCAGCGGCGACGACCCACGTGAGGGACGCCGCGGGTTGTGCTTCATCGGATCGTAGCGCCGGAAGTGAACGACGTCTTCACGGTCTACAAAGAAGCGCGACGATTCGAACTGGAACACCCAGCCGAGTTGCTCGCCCGTACTGTGATTGAGCGCCTCCGTCACGGCATGCGGGTGATAGATCCAGACCGCGGTAATCGGCGCCTTCTTGCCGCTGAGCGTTGGCGTTCCGCCGCGCTCGAGAAACCAGAAGGTCTCGCCGAAGAGTTCTCGAATCGCGACCGTCTGCTCTTTGAGATCGTGCTCCGAGAGTTGTAGAACCTCGTTCGGGTTCTGCACGAAGTCGAGCCACCAGTGCTTCTTCTGCTTCGCCTCGCCGTTGTAGACAACGAAAGGCAGGCCAGCGATGGTTTGCGCGGTGGCTTCAACGCAGCGACGTACATAGGGGTTGCGCCATGCTTCGGTGCGGGAGACGATGTTAGGCCCCACGGCGAGGTCATAGAACCCCGACATGAACTGCTGCATCGTCATGTTCGACCGCTGCGCTTGCGGCAACGGCTCGCGTACGACTTCAATCTGTCGCGCAGGCGTGCCGTTAGGAAACAACATCCCGAGACCGTCGAGCGGCGAGTCGGGATTGCGCTTACCGAGAACCTCTCCGATGGAGAGCAGCGGTTCCATTCGCTACGTTGCCTCCATCAGTTGATCGTTAGCGTGCGTTGACGTCGGACGTTGTAGAACTGGTGCAAGACCTGCGTCATCGCGTCGATGTCATCACCGTGAGATCCCGCAGGGATGGATCCGTTTGGGAACTTTGCCGCGTTCTCAATGATGCGCAGCACCCACGCTCTATCCGGTCGAGCGACACCAACCATCCCTTTATTCGCCTGTTCCGCGGTGATGTCCGCGTAAGGGTTCGGCAGGAAGACGTTGCCTGCTTCGACGTACGGTGAGACTGCTCTAGCGCGGGACTCCTTATCGCCGTCAGGACTCACCGGCAAGAGGCCAGCGATCTTGCCCTTCAGGGTGGAGAGTAGCGCCGCGCCGTTCGCCTTTTTCTCAACCCACTTGTAGCCGCGGGGATGCCGCACCGAGAACGCCGCGAATTGGATGCAGACGTTCGGGAAGTCGAGTTGTTCGTAAACCTCGTCCGGCTTTAGGTAGGCGCGACCTTCGAGAAGTCCCCATGCCTGACCAGCGGTGTAGTGTGATGTTTCCTCGCCTTCGAAAGCGAGATCCCACGACTGTGCTTCGATGTCGAACTTCGCCGGTAGTGCGTCGTAGAACTTCCACCACGAACGCTTGAAGATGCCGCCCTTCGCTGGCGCGGGGTTCTGCTCGAGCTGTCCGGCCGCGCCGTACTCGCCGAGGTCGCGCTCCATCTCCGCGACGACATCGGCCGGGAATCGCGCCGGGTGCATCAACTCCCCGGCATCCTTCCTCGGGTCACTCCATCCAATGCACGTCACCTTCGACCGCTTCGGGTCGTAGTGCATGGGGATCAGAAGGTGTTCGTATCCGCCCCTCGCAAGGATGTGCCCCGAGAGATCGCGCTCATGCAGGCGCTGCATAATCACGACGATCGAATCTTTGGACCGATCATTCAGGCGTGTCGTGATTGCCTGATCAAAGGTGACGAGGTGCGCTTCTCGCTCCTTGTCGCTGTGTGCCTGATTACGATCGTGTGGATCGTCGCAGACAACGGTGTTGCCGCCGTCGCCCATCACGCCACCGTCGAACCCGAAGGCGATGCGATAGCCGGTGCGATCGTTCTCGAACCGCACCTTCTGGTTCTGATCGTCGGTGAGCTTGAACCCTTCCGGATCTCCCCAATCGGAGTTGTCGACGAGGTTGAATCCTCGGCCCCATCTCTCCTGAAACCATGGCGACTGGATGAGTCGCCGCATCTTGAGACTGTCCCTGATCGCGAGCTTTGCCGCGTAGGAGCCACAAAGCCACTTCCACGCGGGCCAGTGAATCCAGCTCCACGCTGGAGCCATCACCGAGCAGAGCGTTGACTTCGCGGTGCGGAACGGAACGTTGATGACGAGGCGCTTGATCTCGCCATCGAGTACGGCCTGCATGTGTTCGCAGACTGCGCCGATGTGCCAGTTGTCGAGGAAGGGCGTAGCCGGTTCGACGACATGCCACGCCTGCGCTACGAACTCGTGAAGGCTAGTTGACGCTTTGCGCCGGAGTTGTTCCTGCTGAATCCGAACCAGCTCTTCCATCAGCCGCCGCGAGTTGCTGTTCGAGGTCGCGCTTTCGGCGTTCGAGTTGGTCATCGGTCTGGCTTCGGATCGGGTCCACCGGTGTCGGCGTCGTGTCCTTCGTTTCGATCTTGTCGGGCACGCACCACGCCTTGCGCTCCATCGCCATCAGGTTGTTGCCGAGGAGTGCGAGCTGTGCGATCTGTGCGCGCTGGAGTTGTTTGCCACTGGCCTCGGCATCGGAGAGTGTCTTCTCGACGTCCTTCTCGTAGGCGCTTACCAGCTTGCCGACGATGCGCTGTTGACGCGCGAGCATCGATTCCATGCGCGTTGCTCGCGATTCGGTCGGCGCTTCGCCAGATGCTTTGCTTTGGGGTTTGGCAGCGCCTGTTGCCACCTCGGCATTACCCGCTGCCACTGCTGCCACGGTTGGGGCTTCCTCGGTGACGGACCGCGATTGCCGCTCCGCCTCCCATCCGTCGTTTTTGCAGTACCGCGCAAGGGTTCGTTGCGGAATCTTAAGGGCCGCCGCGATCTTGCGTTGCGACTGCCCATCGAGGTAGCGGACGTATGCCTTCTGGATCCTCGGGTCGTTGTACGACTGGAGGTAGGGGAGTGGCACGAAGGAAACCTACCGGTTGCGGCGAACGCGCAATGCGTGCAATGCCGCGCGGGTGACTGTGACTGCCGTTTCCCACGCCGCCTCGCTGGCGAGGCGCGGTCCATCTTCGCCAGCGGACTCCATGCGGCGGAGGTCTTCGGTCAGAATGGCGCGTGCGTGAACGGCGCAGGCGCAACAGACGTGGGACTGCTTGCGCAGGGGGCCGCCGAACTTCAAGATGGAAGGGATCGTAGGGATCGGTAACATTGCGAGATCCTTTCTTAGGTCGCGGCGGCAGGACTCGAACCTGCAATTTGCGAGGCCCTCTGGCACCCGCACCCTATCCTCCGGGAGCGACCCTTCTGTTCGGATGCGGCAGCCGCAGTGCCCTGCTATTGGAGGGTGCGTCTACCAATTCCGCCACGCCGCGATTTGCTACCTAGATGATTCCGGGAACAGGACCCTTCAGCACACCGCCTGTAATTACGGGTACTTTGCCATCGCGCAGTGGGATAGACACCTCAGAATCACGAGCGAGAATCGGTGTCCGCTCGACTTCGACACACGCCGCGTGACCGCAGTTTGTGCAGCGCATCGCTTCCCACTCTCGAACCGTCCACGTCCACCACAGGAAACGGCTGGGGCGTTCTGTTCTGACACCGAACCGGCGGTCAAACACTTCCGGTCCGTATCCGAACTTCTCGTCCGCGCGGAACTCATGAGCGTCGCGCTTCCTGCAGAACACACATTCCGTCGTTACTTGGACAATCGTGCGCGGAGAACGCCAATCCTCGGGCGGCTTCATGTGCTACCCCGGAAACTCGACGACGTAGAACCCGGCTTCACGCAGCGCTACCGCCGTCTCCGCGCCCGCCTTCGCATTCGAGACGCGAACCACTTCGATGTCGAGTGTCTGCGCTTTCTGTGCGATCTGAAGTGCGACGGATGCGGCGAAGGCGCTCAGGATGTTCTCGGCGTTCTCTGGCACTTCGCCGTTGACGCGGAACTCTTCGACGACTCGCGAACCGTGATCCACGGAGCAGTAGGCGCGCTTCGATTCCGGGACGGTGCGAACGACGATACAGCGGTCGGGGTCGCGGGGCGTCCGATTCGTCGCGGCCTCGGCGTTCTGCGCGATAGTCTCGACGATCTGCCCGATTACTCCCGGCGTACTCTGCAATTCGACCCGAATCTGCGGTTCATCCGTCGTGATCGGAAGCTGCGCCTCGTCGTTCGCGGGCTGCGCGTCTCTGCTCTTTGCCATACTCAAGCTACCTGCGTTTCTCCCGCCGCTTCGCGGGTCAGTGCGTCGATGACAGGACGGGCGAAGTCACGAAGGCTCGGACTCCATAATCCGTTGCGATCGACTACGGCGCCGAACTCCTCGACGTCGTGACCTTTGATCGCCCACCACGGCGAGCCGTCTTCGTGGAACTTCTGAGTCTCTCCATCTGCGTACGTGGCGTACCACGCATGCGAGAGTTCGTGATCGATCAGGGCGACTCTCGATTCGATGTCGAGTCCATCCCAGATGTTCTTATCGATGAGGACGAGGAAGTCGGGAAGCTGTTCCGCCTTCGTAATCTGGAGCAGCGCCCACTTCACGAGGCGGGACCAGCGCTTTTCCGACTGGAGGATCCGCTCGACGAGGATGCACTCGGCCCACGTCACCTTGCCTTTGCTTCGCAACTCGTCGTCCCGGAAGACGTAGGCGATGTTCGCGGGTAGAAGGTGAGCGTGATCCTCGATCGTGTTGATGAGCTTGAGCCCGATCTTTGCCGCTTCTTCTGCCACCGAGTATTCGTCGGGGCGGATCTCGTCGAAGGCGCGGATGGTGCGGGGCATCAACTTGGCAACTTCGAACCGACCGGCTGCACATAGAACGAGCCGGTCGTCGTGTCCGGCGGGAACATGGTCGAGCGCGCAGGCACGAAGCTGTGCGCCAATTGCTCCACACTCTCCCGCTTCAAAACCGCTTCCGCCGTGTCGAGGTCCGCAAACACGAACCCTTCCGGGTCGTTGCGAGAGTCGAGAATCGTGATCGCACCTGCGTTGTTCGGGTCCGCGTCGTCGAACGTCACCATGAGTGCGAGGCCGAGCGGATGAAAGAACCTCCGGTTTGCCTCCTGCAGGATGCCAGTCGCGATCATGTCGCGCGGAGCGAACGTCTTCTGCATCAGTTGCCTTTCGGAGTAGGCGGAGGTGTCGGTGGTTCGTTGAGTCGAGGTGGTGGCAACGTCGGCGGCTCCACCTGAACAGCGCGAGGACGACGACCAGCCGCCCACCCATCCGTGAACGCCGATCCGAGGTGGTTGGATGTCATTGGGCGACTCGACACGACCCGTCGCGGCGCCCCGCATCCCGAGCAGGTCAGTTGACCTCCGGCGCGCAGGCCCCCGCAGTAGACGCAGGGCCACGGGGCAACTACGCTCGATGTCGACGCAGGTGCATAGTGCCCGGTCGCGCTATCGATGTAGCCGATTGGAACGTCTCCGCTTGTATCTACGAATATCGGTAACGGCGGCAACACCCACGGCACGGGTACATCACCCATCACGCCACCTCCCCGAAGATGTCCCGCTCGATCTCAGGAGTTGCGGTGCAGATCGCGAGAAGAGCATCGACGCCGCGGCGATAGGCTCGGGAGCGAACGCCGAACTGAATCCGATCAGTGAGGAGCGAGTCGAGCGAACGGAGTTCCCTCACTCGATCCTCGGCGTGACGCCGAATGTTTCGCGCGTTTCGTCCACCGCTCCTGATCCGCTGCTCGGCGGTGCGCGCCTGCTGCAGCTGGTTGCGGACAATGATCCGTCGCTGTTTGGTGCGCTCGATGTATTCGAGGACTGTAATGAGGTCGTTCGTCTCGGAATCGCGGAAGAAGATTTCGTTTCGAGTGACGCCGCCGGCGATCAGCTCCACTGCCATGGCTTGCAGCTTCTGCCCAACCGAGGCCCGCCAGTCTCGCTTGCTCGATTGCGGGGCACCAGATCCGCGCGAGGATTTCGGCCTCACGATCGGAGCGACGTCACGAAGAGGAGCCACGCGATGTAGCTTGCCTTGCTTGACTCGTCCCATCTCTGGGGTTGGTTGATGCTCGGGAGCTTCGGGCTTTGCGTACACCGCGTTGCGGATCAGGTAAACCCGGAGCGCGGACCGGAGCTCGGCGTCGGAGCAATCCGGGCCTACGCCTAATGACGCGTCTTTCGAGACGCGGCTCTCGTCGATCGCCAGCCTTCCGGCCGCGCTCCGAATGGAGAATTCAAGCTGCACGTATCTCCGCACGACAGACAAAACGTCTTCGCGATCGCGATTCGACGCTTGGCTCATCGTGTCGGTTGGGGGGGATTCTTCTGATTCGGCGGGGTTAGAGCATGCGCTCTGCGCAACTACTCCAACATGACAAAAGGCTACCGATTCTGACGTTCCCAAACAAGGCTGGAACCCCAACCGGCTGGAATCCCGCGTAAAGGCTCGCATCTCATCGGAGGTAGCTAGCGCGCCGATCAGCATCGATGATCCTTTCTTCGGTCAGGACGACCCGCTGACATCGGGGACAGCGGTGCGTGCGAAGGATGACGTTCGATGCCTTCTTCTTCAGGACATCACGGACCGGGAGAGATTCGCGTCCGCAGTCGGGATTGGGGCAACGAACAACCATGTGAGCGGAGGTTCACCCAACCGGCTGGACGCTCGTTGCGCTGGTGTCGCTCTTGGCGTTAGTGGCGTAGAATTGCATGTCGCTATGCCATGCGAATGCAAGAGGCCGAACGTGTCGGTTGAAACTACAGATCCTGTGATGCTCGACGGGATTGAGCGCCCGGCATGTATCCTTCGCTGCTCGCGCTGCGCCGAGATGATCGGGAATGCCGTTTATGTACTAGCGCCACCGAAACCGCCCGAGTACGTTGAACTCGTCACCTAGTCCTAGTTCGTCGAAACCACATTTTGGTGTCGCGCCATATAGGCGACGAGTTCGCGCCACGTGACGAGCCATCCGCCGGGGATACGTACGGCGCCGATCTCTCCAAGTTGGCAGGCGCGCTGCCACGATCGCGCCGTGCCGCCGACATCCTGTGCTAGCTGGGATGGTGTGAACTTAACCCGCCGCGGAACTTCGAGATCGTGAAGTATCCGAATCGCCACAGCTTCCGCTGCCACATCGATCGATGCAGCGTCCGCTGTCGTTGCGCAGACGAACTCGCGCGGCATGCAGAAGTGGATGGCAAGTTCGGTGGGGACGAGAACCACCGTGCTCTGCCGCGAAGGGTAACATGATCACAGATTCTCTTCCACAAAGAGCGGATCGAATGACGTGACGCCAACGGATCGCAACTCGTCTTCCGTGAAGTCGTGCGCCGGCACGAGGTGATAGCCGTGACGTGACATGAACTCGAGGTTGACTGGCACGTCGCCGGTGTCGATCCCTAACCACAACTCTTGCTGGACGGCGCCTCCGATCGTTCGAACGTCCAGCGATGCGGCGTGATAGATGTAGCGCGGCACTGCGCGATTGTCGTCCGAGGAACACCACAGACGGTGTGGGCGTAAAGGTCAAAGTCCGCACCATAACTCGACACAGTTTAGTAACGTGCATCCGTTGCGTGGCGTCACATATGGCGCCATATTGTTGGCGTGTCACGTAAGGAAAAGCTCCTCGCGATGGCGCGCAATGCGCCGGGCAACCTGCGCTTCGAAGAGCTGTGCGCCCTCGCCGAAGCGTTCGGCTATGTCTACCGTTCGACGAAGGGAAGCCATGTAATCTATCGCCGTGAGAAGGTCGGCATCATGACCTTCCAGAACAGTGGCGGGAAGGCGAAGGCGTATCAGGTCAAGCAACTGTTGAGGAAATTGGAAGAGCTAGGAGAGATCAAATGAACATGCAATGGAAGGGCAGGGATCTCGTAACGGTCAGCGATCTGGTGGCTGCGCTTTCGTCCCTGAACTCCGAGGAGGAGGCAGTAGAGTTTATGCGGCAGCTCTCCGAGGAAGATGTGAACGCACGAGCGAACGTCGGCTACTGTATCGGATATATCGGCAGTGGATACAACGCTCGAGACGGAGCGCGTCGAGACGAATTGTGGCGCTGGACTTCAACCAGACATCCCGCCTTCGGCCAGTAAAGAGGAGCCTTTATGCAGCGCCACCACTACAGCATGCACATCGCATGGAGCGAAGAGGACGGAGCGTTCGTGGCCTCGTGTCCCGAGTTCGATGGGGTGTCGGGACTCGGAGCGACCGCCGACATCGCAGCCGCTGAACTGAACACCGCGATCGAGCTTGCGATCGAAGAGTACGCGCGTCTCGGCGATGCGCTACCCGATCCGCTCCTGCTCGCGAACTTCAATGGTCGGCCGAACGTCCGCATCCCGAAGTCGCTCCACGCGCGACTTACTCGCGAAGCCGAGAGGGAAGGAGTTTCCCTCAACGCGCTGATCATCGCACGCCTCTCTGCCAGTGATGCAGCCACCGCCGCGGCGGAACGAGTTCGGGATCTGGTCGTGCAGCGCATCGAATCCCTCGCTTAGATAGACGCGACGCGCCGTTGATTGTGTCGCGCATCTTCGTCGCAACCAGTTACCCACGTTGAAGAGGAAAGCGACCATGAAAGGTCAGCGCATCAAATGTCCCGAATGCAACCACCATCAGACTAGCCACTATGCTCCGCTCACAATGAGCACCCGCGACGTACTATGCCGCGCCGTGAAGCAGGGCGCACGGATCTGTCGCTGCGCTTTGACACGCGACCAAGTACGCCGCTTGGCTCATTCCGGACAAACCGGCAAGTCGCAAGAGTGATTGCGGGCGCTACTCCTCTCCCGCTCTCACCGCCCTGAATCTGTTCCCCGGCTCAAGAGAGAAGGGCTGCTTACCGCTTCCATGTCCGCACGAAAATCGCGCGCGCCTTCGGTCCAGTAATCACAATGTCCTCAGCATCGTCATCCATCTCGAGCGCCCCGACTGACCATGATGCCTCGTCGAACGTGCAATCTGATCCGGCGCTTACCAAGGTGTAGCTAGCGCCATCTTCCGATCTTCGATACGCGAACGGTGTTCCCCACGCGTCAGTGCCAAGCGAGGCTTCGCTTGGCGGGAGCGGCCTGATACGCTGAGCGAAATCGCTCGCAACTTTTCGCATCAGATCAATCGTCTTTCGCCGCGGGAAGTTGGGTTCGTTCACGAGACGTATCGAATAGTTCCGGATGTAGGTGTCATCGACTGGCTTGAATTTCTCAACCTCGAAAGCCCCCTGCTCTGGCTGGATCACCGTTAGTCGTGCGCCGCCTTTGAACATGCCGGGCACGATCTCTACCCGGAAGTAATAGGACTTGCCCGGCTCGAGCTGTAGGCGCGCCCCACTCTTTTTGTCGTACGCCTCAAAGGTGTGCTCGCCAGCAGGGAAAAGTCCACCGTAGTAAGCTCCATTAGGGATCGTTACTAAGTCCTCGCCGTCATACAGAATGTCGATCTGGAGGCCGCCTCCTATGAAGCGCCCTTCCCGATAGACGAAGACGCGCGCGAACTCGTCGAGGGCGCCGACCTCAGGAGTGACGGTGAGGCGTTGCTGCTGAGCGGTCAGGTTAGCCGCTGAGAACAGGACGAGCAGGACGGGAAGTAACGCATATCGCTGCTGATTGGTCATATCGCCTCTTTACTGTCGTGGACATTGCGCCCACAAGCTACTCACCAATTCGACCTCGCGGTGACTGACCACTTTCGCGTCAGTACCACGCCATCTTTTGTGCCACGAACAACAGCATCGGGTCGAAGGCTTTCGTAAGTTGCTGGTGTCGACGGCCACGACGACGGATCGAAAGTACGATCAGAGCCAGCCGCCGCGACGTAGAACCCTCCAGCATCATCGTTTATCTCATACCGGTATGGCGTGTCCCATGGATCAACTAGTTGGAACTCGATACCTTGCAGATCATATGACGTGAGTTCGTCAAGCGAAGTAGGCCATACGCCAACACGTTTGCGATAGGCGATGACCCCGAGACCAAGCGCTTCTATTTCCGTAAGCGTTCGTTCTATAACGTCAGCACTCCGGTCGTCACGATTCGGACCGTTATCGACGACTGGTCGCAGGATTACCGAAACGGGATTAGGCTCCAGATCGTATATAGCTCCCGTGGTCGAATCCACAGCGGCGCCAATAACGCCGCCGAGAAGAAGGTTGCCAGCCAAGGCTGCACCACCGGCGCCGTGCACGCGCGGCGCAACGTGCACTTCGGCAGGTTCATAGCCATCCTTTTCAATTCTCACTATAAATCCACGGCGCCGCGCGACCGTCAATGTCACGGGCGTGACGCCAACAAGCCCGTTCGTCGTAGATACGGTTGCGCCAGTTGGTTCAGAAGTGACTGCGAGAGACTGCGTGGAACCACGCGTGACGGTTGCACATGAGATGACCATCAAATTCAAGAGCGCAACGAAAACGCTGGCCCCGATCTTCGCGAGGCCAGCGGACCTTAACCGAGTCTGAACGGAAGCTAGGGAACCGTTGGATCCGGAGCCGGTCTCGGTTGGGTTATTTCCTCGAGAGATCGGATCAGTTTGACGATTCGCTCTCGAATTGAGCGAGTGTCGCGCGAGCGCTCCTTCGGCGGAGCTGCGGAAACTGCGACCGCCGAAATCATCAAGACAAGTGCGCATGTGGCAATGCGAACGTACTTCTTCATAAGCCCTCCAAATGCCCGGCTGGAGCCGGGTCAGAATGAAGGGTGCGCACCCTGAAACTAGGAGTGATTCTCGCGGCATTTTCCCTACCCTCTTAGTTGAGATTTTCGTTCGCTTCGAACTCGACGCCGGGATAGGCTGGCGCGTCCCTAACAAACCGACGCACCTTCTTGATAAACGCATAGGACAGGTCGTGCTCTCGAGCAGCCTCACGCAAGTTCGACAAGGCGGTCGCTACCTGTCGCGAGAGGCCTGCCGCCTTCGCCCGCGGCACGAGCTTTCTGCATCGATCGATGACCTCTTCCCAAGAATCACCGAGCGCAACTAACGCTTCCACGATTTCAAGTGCGACATCGATCGCATCACCGCCGCGGCCCAGCCGATCAAATCCTATCTCCGCTTCTCGCAAGAGCGACAGTCCGTCGTCGGAAAGCCCGGCGCGTAGCGCTATTCGCCCACGCGCCTGCGTGATGCGGAACGCGTCCATTCGCATTCCGGCGTGACGATAAAGCACTTCCGCGCGGTTAAAGGTTTCGGCCGCAAGTTTCGTGTCGCCGCGTCCCGCCTGACACCAAGCAATTGAGCTAATCGCGGCAGCGTACATCTGAGCGTTCTTTAGAAACCGATAACGCTCGGCGCACTCCATGTAAAGCTGCTCGGCATCGTCAAACTGATTCGCCTCAAACCGAAGCGTCGCATCGTGGTAGAGCGCTTCGGCCAGGTAAGACTTTGCGTCGTAGCGGCGGAATACTTCTAGCGCAAATGCCAACTCCTCGTGAGCCTTCGCAGTTTTTCCCAAGCGGCGCAGTATTGGAACGCTCGCGCTCCGCAGCACCGCCGTTTCAAGATCTGAATCCGGCCAGTATCCAACATAGGTTTCGGCGAGACGAATCGCGTCGAGTGCTGCGGGATAATCGCCGCGACTGTACTGTGCCGTCGAGTATTTCCGCCAGACTTCACAGCGCATACGTAACGTCGCCTCAGAATCATCCGGGATCATGGTGACGATGTCGCACGCGATCGTAGCGAGCTCTAAAGCCCGAACTGCCAAATCGCGCTCGCAGCCCTTAATGACATCGACCAACCGCCGAACGACAACCAACGAGCGGAGTTCGTAATGGGCTGCAACGATTGCGGCCCACTCGCTCGACGGCTTCGTCAGCATCCAGTTAAGAAGGCGGATGCTCGTCTCGTCGCTATCAGCGCCTGCGCTCTTCGCTTCGCGAAGCACCTGTTTGGTTTCGGCATCTGGTTCCGCGCGTCCGAGGCCGCGAACGTAATCGAGATAATCGCGACACCATCGGCAGTCAACCAAATGCACTCGTAACTCACGCTTCTCTGAAGCGATGAGACACCCGTCGAGGAGCGCGTCAATGCGCGACTCGTTACACGCGACGTTTCTTTGCACTCGAGACCCCTGCCTCGCGCTGCTTTTGAGTCTGTTCCGATTGGGATTTGGTTTGGACCGATGAAGCTACATCAGTATACGGGACGTCAACCGCGAATGTCGCGATTCCCGGCGGGAAGTAAGACGCTGGCGTTGTGAGGTTTTGCTCATCCGGAGTCACTGAATTGGCGACTGCGTCCGCGAACATCGCGAGCAACTCTTCGAATGCAACGCGATGCTTACTGTCCAGCTTATGTAGATTCCACAACACGCGAGCGTCGGAGTTACTCAACTGGAGTCTGTCTGACGGTAACTCTCCAATGAGTTCACCCACGGTCATATCGCCAGCATTCGCGAGTGCCTTTACGGTGAGGATCCCGGGGTTGTCGATGGACTTCACTCCGTCGCCGATGATTCGCGAGAACGTCGCCTCGGAAATCCCGGCTGGGCCAAAGAGCGCCTTGCGTCCGCGCTGAGCGGCGAGGCGCAGAAGGTTCGCGCGGAGCCTATCCAAGGTTTCTAGCTCCGTCGGCAGTAACTTTTTCGAGCCCACGAGCGCCAGCGTAGTTACGTCCATGCAAGTCCCAAAAAGTTTTTCTTGACTTTGGTAAAGATCGGCCTATATTGACTTGCACATATGCAAGAAAGCCGGTTCGATTCCTTGCGACATTACGAATACGTGACGCAAGAGAAGAAGCAACGAATCGCCAAGATCCTTGGAGTTCTGCCTTCGCGTTACTCCTATCTCAGAAGCCCTGAGATCTACCGGCCACGCTTGAGTAAGGAAGAGGTATCGGCGATCGCGAAGCTGCTCCGGCGTGACCCCGCTTACGTCCGCGACATGTACGAAAGGGCCGCGTAAATGCACACCTACGCCTACACCAAGACGTTCACTCCGCCGCTCACGCGAGTTCAGAAAGCGGTACACGGCGAACTCGTGAATCTTCGCGGCATCTTCCGCGCGCACGGCGTGCCGGTCTCCTACATCGTCCAGCAGGTCGCGCGAAAGACCGGGGCGTACCCGTCGATCAGCGACATCGAAATCGTCCTCGCCCAATTGCGCGAGTTCGGAATGGCTGCGCCGATCGTCGTCCCCGGATACCCGACGCGCTGGAAAGAGGTGGCCCGTGGCTGATCGCGGAACTGTCACGGCCGCATGGTGCGAGATCAAGCGGGCGCTTGAGGGGTGTGCGGTTTCGGAATTCTCACACCAGCAGAACGCGGAGGTTGGGCGATGACGCAAGCCTTTGAAGCGACGCATCGCGCCATCGGCAAGGATCGCAAGGCGGTTGCGCTTCGCACCGGCTTGAGTTTGTCCCTCGTCGAAAAGCACTGCATCGCGCCACAGGAGATGGGCGGCGAGGGCCGCGTCTCGCCGGCGCAGCGCGTGATCGAGACCTGCCTCGCGAAAAAAGAGAGTGGGGATGAGCAGTGGTATTACCTGCTTACCTACATCGCGCGGGAACTCGGCTTCGTCGTGGTCGAGGTGAATGTCGAATCGGTGCGCCAGGACACGCTTGACCATGCGGCGCGCGTCTCGCGCGAGTTCGCCGATACGCTGGCTGTCGTTGCCGAGGCTCAAGCCGCAGGGATCGCCTCACTCTCCCACTCAGAACGCATCGTCACCGAGAGCGAGGAGCTGATCGTTGCGACCTACAACCTTCGCCGCGTCCATCAGTCGCGCATCGTTCGCGACGAGGCGGCGATGAACCGCGAACGGCGCGGGCCGCATCGTACCGCTCCACGTATCGACACCCTTCGAATCGAGGCTTCGGCATGAAGACGATCAGCGACAACACCGCGGTTCGTGTGAGCGATGGCGAGTCCATCTCGTGGCACGGGTGCCTCGGCGACTTCGAGACGATGTATGACGTTTCGTCCGAGCAACGCTCCGAGGTTCGCATCGCACTCGCATCTCGTGCCGTTGCGCTGCTCAAGATCGAGGGCGAGAAGAAGTATCTGATCGAACTCGCGCCAGACCAGAACTACGCGGTCTTCGTGCTCAGCGCATCCAAGCACCACTACATCAAGCAAACCGACGGCGGAGCGCCGCTCCTGTTTCGCGAAGTCGCACACCTGATCAACGTGGCAGCGATTCAAACGGCAATCAGTGGCGATCCGCTCCACACGTTCGCACTCATCGACGGCGAGATCGCGTTGCCGTCGGCGAATCCCAAACGCGATATCCACGAGACGACACGTCTCGTCTCTGAGTTCTATCGAAACGCGTCCAGTAAAGCCGCATAAAAATCGGTCACAGAAAAGGAAGACGTTCAATGAGTCACGGTAATGCTGCCGTTGCGCTCCCGGGAAGACTCCGTCCGAATGACACCGCTTGTACTCCGGAGATCGTGCTCGCGCTTCAGAACGAAGTGCGACAACTGCGCGAGGAGAAAGAGGCACTGCAGCGACGTCACGAGATGGGCGTAGCGCTATCAGCCGCGCTGGTCAGATGGTTCCTTTCTGACTCCGAATCGCTCGTCTTCGATGACGGAACAGCGCCGGTTCGACTGCACTCCGCAGTCGACGAACCGAGCCGGTTCGCGACGCCCGTGTCGAAGCACATCGCTGCGTCAATCCTTGCCGCAATCGGTGGCGGTTCTCCGCTTCTGAATCTCCGGTTCCTTTGCAGCGGCTGCGACGACGCCAAGTGCCATGGCTGCAATGGGCACACGACCGAGATTACGCCATTCCAGATTCCTGTGCAGGTGTCGGCCCTCATGGCGGAGGTGAAGCGTGGGTGACCTTGGCCCTATGACGCCACTCGGCATCCGCCTTCAGCGCGGACAGTCTTGGCGCGAGCGCGATAACCGCTTTAAGCGGTACGTCGTCGTAACGGATTGGGATTCTGTTACGGGCCGCGTGCAACTCAACGGACGTAGGTGGGCGCGCCTCTCCCGCTTCAATGGCAAGTCGCACGGCTACTATCCCGAGGCCCCGACGGCAGGTGTTCTATGACCACCATCAAGTGGCGCTCCACTCTGCCTGACTTTTACGACGGCGACATCGATGGCGAAACAGTAGCCGTCGTGTTCAAGACCGCGAACACCGACGAGACGGGCTGGAAGTACCGGCTCACTCCCATTGAACGGCACGTCGCCAGTCACGCATTCGACACGCCAGAAGAAGCGTGCGACGCCGCGGATGAAGCGGTTCGCTATTCACGCGATTTGCGCTCGGCGGTGTCGGCATGAGCGCCGTTCCGTCAATGAACTGGATCTCTGCGCTCTGCATTGGCATCGCCATTGTGGCTTCAATCGGAGCCTGCGTCGGCGCCTTCGCGCGGCAGCTTCGCGATGAGCGTGCAGCGCAACTACGAGGTTTCATCGAACCACACCGCCACGCCGCGGAGCGTTCGCGTCGGCGCATTGAACAGCGGGTGACGCCGAACGTCGAGCGTTTGGCCGAGCTATCTGCGCGTGCTCGTGCTCGCGGAAAGGTGGGTGCAGCGTGATCCGACTCATCCCGCAGAACTTTCAGCAACGCGTGGTCGACGGCATCGAAAACCCTGAAGTGCGCCGCGGAGCGGTATGGGCGTTCGAATCGATCGATGAATTCGATGCCGCGGTAATCCTGCGCGACCACCTGCAGGACTTCGTCTCCTATGTCGAGAACGAGTCGCTCCCGTTGAAAGACGGCAACTCGACTCTGCGTGATGCGATCACGAGCTACCTCGAAGCGCGAGGAGGGGATGAGCTCACAGAAGAAGCGCCTAACACGATTACCAGTAACGGCGTCACGGTGGTGCTCGAATGAGCGCGATCACTCCGCTTCCGAAGCCGCAACGCGGCGATCGCGTCGTCGCTCGTGCAGAGCGCCGAGAAGCACAACGCTCGTCCGAAGTCTTCAATCCCGACGATCTCGCACTCCCGAAGCCGCAGGTGTGGCATGAGCCGAAGTATCGAGCATGGGCGAAGAAGCGATTCGACTGCGCGATCAAGAGCTCGCCGCTGCATCAGTGCGCGCCGCGACTGGCCGCCGGCACGATCAAAGAGTTCGCGCACTTCGAGCCCGAAGGCAAAGGGCTGAAGTGCTCGGATAACCGCGGCGTCGTGCTCTGTCTCTCGGCTCACGTCGAACAGCATCAACTCGGCTGGCAGACGTTTCAGGCGAAGCACAACTTCGATCGCGACGCGACGGCGCGCGAGATCTTCGAATCCTCGCCGTGGTTCGGGAAGGTGGAGGTGTCGTGGTGAGTAAAGCCATTGCACTTCGCCCTGCATTTCACGACGCGCGCGGCCGAGCTCCACGGCTGCATGGCAAGACCTTCATCTTTCACGGTCGCGCTGCGGAGCACACGTATCTCTATGTCATCGACGTGTGGCTCGGTGATCGATTCACCACTCGTCTCGTGTGCGCAGACGAGATTTTCCAGCCAGCAAAAGTGATCGCCGCAATCGAATACGCGGCATTGAGCCCGGCGCTACAGGACGCGCCGGAGAAAGGAATCTTCAATGACACTCCGCATCACCAAAGCATCTGATCCGATCCGTATTGAGCGCATCGTCATGTGCGTCTACGGCGCGCCGGGACTCGCGAAAACTTCCCTCGCTTTCACGGCGGACGATCCGCTCCTTCTCGATTTCGACAATGGAGTGCATCGCGCCCTCTTTCGCAAGGATGCGGTGCGCATCAACGCGTGGCGCGATGTCGCCGGCATGGAGCGCGGCGACTTCGAAGGCTACAGCACGGTCATCGTCGACACCGTCGGTCGCGCGCTCGATCAACTCGCGCAAGACCTGATGGAGAACGACCCGAAAATGAAGAACCGCAGCGGTGGCCTGTCGCTGCAGGGCTTCGGTGCGCTCAAGGCGCAATTCACACAGTTCCTCAACAAGCTCAAGTCGTTCGGCCTGGACGTCGTGCTCATCGCACATATGGACGAGCAGAAGGACGGTGACGACAAAATCGAACGAATCGACGTACAGGGCGGCTCGAAGAACGAGATCTACAAGAGCTCGGACGCAATGGGCCGGCTGGTGATTCGCGAAGGCAAACGTCAACTCCTCTTTTCACCCACCGACGCAGCGTTCGGAAAGAACCCCGCCGAGCTCGATCCACTCGTCGTTCCGCGGTTCGACGCGAAGTCACGCTTCCTTGGGGAAGTGATCGAGCGAACCAAGGAAAAGATCAACGCGATGACGGAGGACCAGAGGGAAGTCGCTGCGTTGCTCACCGCCTGGACCGAGCGCGTTCACGAGGCGACCACCGGCGCGGCGATGACGGCGCTGGTTAACGATGCGTCGAATCTCGATCCGCGCATCGTCGACAACGCGAAGCGTCTGCTCGCCGCCTACGCCAAAGATCACGGCTTTGTGTGGGACGCGAAGAAGTCGCAGTTTGCGGAGAAGGCGGAGCAGGCAGCGTGAACGACCACGACATCTCCCTCACCGTGACCGATCTCGAATCGTTCCGACGCTATCGCGAGAACGAAGAGATGACCTTGGCGGAGCTTCTTCGGAAGCTCCGCCGCGAGGAACCGCCGACCGACATCATGTCGGCCGGAACAGTTCTTCACTCCGCGTTAGAACGCGCGGTCGATGGCGAGGAGCTATCTGTCGTGGAACTCGACGGCCACCGTCTGCGCTTCGAAATCGACGCCGAGCTTCCTTTAACGCAATTCCGCGAGTTGCACGGCAAGCGGATTTATTGCGTCGACGGACAGCGCGTCGAGGTGCGCGCGAAAGTCGACGGCATTGAGGGGCGCACAATCGACGAGCACAAGGCGTCGAAGTCGTCGTTCGACGCTGAGAGGTATTTCGACTCGTACCAGTGGCGCCTCTACTTGTCGATTTTCAACGCGCAAACGTGCATCTACAACGTCTTCCACCTTAATGAACGCGGCATCGACGCGAACGGTGTTTATGAGTGGGACGTGCGCGACTTTAACCGTTTGCCTCTGTACCGCTATCCAGAACTCGAGCAGGACATCGCGCGACAGCTCGCCGCTTACGCAGATTTCGCGCGGCGTTACCTGGGCGCGGTAAGCATCGCCGCCTAGCGCGGATCGCGGATAAGGAAAACAAGAGCGATGGAACAGATCACCAGCCAGCGGGGACGTAAGCGTGCCGAGAGTGAGGCGGCGTTGGTGCGCCGACAGATTGAAGACGTGCAGCGACGTCGCACTGAAGAAGTCAAGAAATACGACGGGATGGAAGCAATGCTCGTCGACCAACTGCGTTCGATTCAGAACGCGATCGCCGACTACGACACTAACGTCACTCATCCGCCGCAGACCACGCTGCAATCTGTCGCCGGAGGTGCAGCGTGATTCGCCGTTGCCTCATCGTCGACACGGAAACCACTGGTCTCGATCGCGAGAAGGATTCCGTTATCGAGATCGGCGCGATTCTGTACTCCGTCGAGCACCACACATCACTCATCCAGTTTTCCACGCTGCAATACGCGCCGACTAATGCAGCAGAGCCGATCAACCGCATACCCGTAGCCGCACTACGTGACGTGCGCGAACGGTATCCGCTCGATCTCGATGACGTGCTCCCGCGGTTACTCGCGGATGCGGACATTGTTGTCGCCCATCGCGCGGAATTCGACCGCGGTTGGTTCGCAGGCGAGTGGCATGCGAAGCCTTGGGTGTGCACGAAGTTCGATTTCACCTGGCCGCGCCAAACGGCGGAAGGGCAGAGCCTCGTGCCGCTCGCATTGGAACACGGCATCGGCGTCTCGCACGCTCACCGCGCTCTAACCGATTGTCAACTCATCGCCGCGCTGTTCGACGTCATGCCGTTCTTCGGCTGCGACCTGCAGCAGATGTTCGCACACGCCATGCGCCCGAAAGCCGTTGTTCGCGCCCTTGTGACATACGAGGATCGCGAGAAGGCTAAAGCGGCCGGCTTCAAGTGGGACGGTGAGAAGCGGCACTGGACGCGGCGTATGGCGCTGGAAGACGCGAAAGCGCTGCCGTTCCACACCGAGATCGTGGGCGAGGTGGCATAGATGAAACGCACCCGCCCTCAACTCTCGCTTCGCTTCTCGACAGAGCCTGACCCGCGCTACTGCGCGTCAGTGCTCTGTCGCATGAAGCGCCTTAAGAAACCCACGCATCTCGTCATTATGGGGAAGCGTGAATTCTCATTGTGCACAGTGTGCGCGCGTCCTTATGAAAGCGTCCGTGGCGCCATTGTGCGACCGATCGAGGAGGCGGCTTGAAGTAATACGCGTCCAGCCGTGTAGCGGCGACGCCATCGCCCTTTATTCGAATGCGGTGGCGCCGCTGGTACTCAGCGCGCGCGGGTCCCGCATTTATCGGTGAAGGAGAAAGGTTCCTAATGAAACTCAAAATCATTCTTTCCGCGTTGCTGCTTTTACTTGTGGCGCTTCCATCGTTCGCGATCGACGAATGCAAGATGCGCGTCCCGATCGAGACATGGCAGACGGTGACCGGCAATCATTGGGTCACGAATTCCGATGGTATGGATTGCTGGTGGGCTCCGAGCGCGTCCTGCCATCCAATCCAAACGACGTTCCAAGTCGAGAAGGAAGTTGGCTATAAAGTTTCGATACTGCGATGACGCGGCGAATTCGGAAGGAGCTTCACAATGACGCGCCACCCCAGACGCAGCGGTGCACCGCTCACTGTCGATCCTAACTACTGTGCGATCGAGAAGCATCGGGCACGTAAGGTCGCTTCCACGCACACAGTGACATTCCCGAGCGTACAGAGCTTTTCGTTCAACGTCTGTACGAAGTGCGCGGCTAAGTGGTGGCGCCATCGGTTCATTGTCGGGCCGATCGCAAGTCCACTGAAGGAGGCGGCGTAGTGTCTGAGAATCCTATGCAATCCGCAGTACGCGAGTTCCACGAGAAGTTCGGACTCACAATCGGTGATACGCCGGCGGTTCGCGACGCCGAGCTGCGCGCGAACCTCATTATCGAAGAAGCGATCGAAGCGGCGGCCGCGTTGATGTGCATCGCTTATGCGGCCGACCGGCAAACCGCGTACTGGAAGCTGCGCGCGGCCGTCGTGAACGCCGTTGGTCATGCCTGCGAGAAGCTTCCGAACGATTCTGACGCGCTACTCGTTGAGGCGATTGACGGCCTCTGTGATTCGAACTACGTGAACTTCGGCACAGCCGTCGTTCTGGGCGTGGACCTGCAACCGTTCTACGACGAGGTTCACCGATCCAACATGGCGAAAGAGGGCGGACCGATGCGCGCCGATGGGAAGGTGCTAAAGCCGGAAGGCTGGCAGCCGCCGCGTATCGCCGAGATCCTGCATGCACAGATCATCAACAGAGAGGCGAGCCGCGAGATTAGTCGTGCCGACTGCAACTCCCAACTCCTCCCCCTCTTGCGGATCGCGCGTCAGATAGATCCGCGCCATCGCTGAAGCACCGGAGGACGCACAATGAAATCCACCCTCTGTCTCGGAACCGTCGCCGTCAAGTATCTCGCCGCTCATCACAGTAGAGCGTTCTCTTACGGCGAACTCTTCGCAGCATTGAGAACTGACGAGAACCGTCCACTGCCAGCCGGCTGCGCATTGATGCAGCGGCTGAACGAGAAGATCAAAGAACTCGCGAAGCTCGGCATCATCGTTACAAAAACCTACACCGAGCTGCCCGAGGACGGCTGCATTCGTCGCGTCTATTACCGCATGGATCGCGCCAATGCAGCGAAGTGGCAATCGTTCATTGCGCTTGATGCAGCAAAGAAGCGCGCGGCGAAGCGCGACGCCAAGTCACAGGTGAAGGCTGCATGAGCCTCAAGAATTTTCACCAACCGGACACCACGCTATCCGGTTCCGCGGCGAACCACGCAATGCCGGGGACTGCCACCTCACCCTTCCCCGCCGGCATTGTGAGCTCTCTCTCTCAACTGTTCTCGAACGCAACGCGGAAGTCCGGACGCCTCGCCGCCCGTCCGGGCTTCCGCACCTGGCGTGATCGCTTCGCCGCGTGGTGCCGTTCCGTCTCGGGAGACATCGAGTTCTCGATGCATGAGCGCTGCGTCGAATGTGAGCGGCCCTGCGCGCGCGTCAATCCCGACATCGCGACTGCAGAAGAGTGCACCGGCCGTAGACAGATCGCGGACTGCACGGTCTGCGTTGAGCGCGTCGAGTTTCCGCGCGGCCGCGGATGTCCCGTCAATACCAAGCACCTCCTCGCCAACGTGAAGCCGAAGCCTCGACTCGCTGTGGCAGGTAATTCGGAGGAACCAGTGACCTGACCGCCGGAGGAGCAGGGTGTCTTCGGGCATTGGGGCGACTGTCTGCGGGGGCTCTTCTATCTCCACTCGCGGACGGCCGTTCGAATCGGCCGAAACGATCCGACCTAACAACGTAACGAAGAGGGGAGGTGAATTACGTCATGGCAAAACCCAATCGCATTCATGTGCGGACGAAGCGCACGAGCGACGCGCCATTCAAGTGCGGCCAGAGCAAATCGGCACGCTTCAAAGGCATGAAAAGCGTCGCTCCTCAGCAGGCCGACAAAGGCACCTGCGCGAAGTGTCTGCGCGCATCGCGCATCTGACGCTCCGGCCGGGAGCGTCATCCCGGCCATCACGTGAGCCGCCGCATTTACACGCGCGGCGGCTGACGCGAATGAGTCCACAAGTCCAGAAAACTCACAGAGCGAAATCACGACGCACGACGGCGTGGCACCGGTCGCGGATTCGTGCGACCTACGAACGAACCGGTTCTGTCGCTGCCGCCGCGCAGGCGGTTGGCGTGAGCCTGAACACGGCATATCGGTGGCTGTCTGATCGGGTCAGCGCGCGCACTCACAAGCTCGCGACGCAACGCGAGGCACTGCAACTCTACGCATCGGGGCTGTCGTGCCGCGCCGTCGCGCGGGAGATCAAGCGCCGGCACGGCAACGGCCCCTCGCACGCTGCGGTATGCGAATGGGCGTTCGCCGCAGGTTTACTCCGCGATAAATCGCGTGCAGACGAACTGCAGAACGCGCGTCGGAATGAGCGCCATTACGACTCGTTGCGCGCCGAGGCGCGACGGCTTGCCGAGGAACACCTTTGGAGCGTGCGTCGCATTGCCGCGCACCTGCATGTCAGTCGCAACTTCGTGAAGCGCGCCATCGACGACGAATACAAGGACGATCCGTCTTCGGCGACATTGAAGCGCCGATGGTCGGCGATGCTGCCGGACGTCGATCGACGCCGTGCCGTTCGTGATGAGGTCATCGCGCGGCGTGAGCGCGGCGAACGCCTGAAGGACATTGTCGCGGCGACAGGTAAGTCGCTCGCGACCGTCTGCAAATACCTGCGCGAAGCGGGACTCACGAACTCAAAGAGGGAGGGGCGTGCAGCATGAAAACTCTCGACGATCTGCTGGTTGATGTGCGCGAATCTGCGGAGATCAGTGACTGGTGCATCAACTGCGGAGAACGTAAATGCGCGTGTCGTGCGCGCGGTTTCTCTAACACGGAGATGGTGTCCGTGCGGGCGATCCTCGAGCGCATCGACGACGACGCTCGAACGATCGAGCAACTGACGCGGTCCGTTCACATCGTGAAGGATGCGGAGATCGCGCATCTCAAGCTGCAACTCGATGCGCTGCAGAAAGACGTGGCGCAGATGTCGGCCAGCGACGAAGTCGTCGAACTCACGCTGCGCTTCTTCTCCGATCGAGTCATTACGACGATGCGGCCATCGTTAGGCGCGCCACCCGTCACCAAGTCGATTGAGATGAACGCCGAGAATCAAGGACATCTGATTGTCAGCGTTCGCGACACACTAAGTGGAGATCCTAACGCGGTCGGCTATGTGCTCGTCGTTCAGAAGTGGGCCAAGGAATGGCCAAAACCTCAGCCGAAACCGCTCCCGCTGATTCTGCACTGCCCTAAATGCCACCTGCAGCACGTGGATGTCGACGACGAATCCGGCGCATGGGCTACCTCGCGCATTCATCGGAAGCACCTGTGCAAACCTGAGGACGGAGGCTGTGGCTACATCTGGGCACCGAGTAATCGTTTCACGGTCGGTGTGCGCGAGCTGCCGGAGGACGGCTCCTAATGCACGAGCGTTCCCGGATTCGCGCCTTCGCCATTCATCGTCAATGCGGCTTTGTCGCTCAGGATGAGCACTTCGACATCACCGAATTCCGCGTGGAGTTCAAGCCGTCCCTGTTCGCGATCGGCGTGCGCGCTGAGGTGAGTCCGTATCGAAACGATATGTGGACGGTGGAGCTGCTGCTGCCGTTCGTCACCATCACGCTTTCGAAAAACGAGGTGCCGTTTTGAAACCACTCCTCGTCGGCGAATCAAACCCGTATCAAGAGAGCGAAGACGACGCGATGCGGTACGCGCTCTATCCCGCGCCGGAGCGCTGCTCCGGATGGCGCCTCTGCCGCGTGATCATGGGGCTCGACGATCGCACCTACCTGCGTTCGTTCGATAGGATCGACCTGTGCCACCCGAAGTGGTCTCTGCCAGCCGCACGAAAAAAAGCGCAGCAACTGCTCGCGGCGCGAACGCAAGGCGATGTCGTCGTGCTGTGCGGGGCAAAGGTGGCGAATGCTTTCTGTGTTCCGTTCGAGCCATTCACAATCATCACAGGCTCGCACAATGAATACGGAATCTTTGCCAAATACGACTATGGTGCACGCCTCGTCGTACTGCCACATCCGAGCGGCCTGAATCACGCGTGGCATCAACCCAATGCGGTAGCACGAGCTCGCGCCGTATTGCGTGAGGCAGGCGTGCTCGGAACGCCGGACGAGGCGCAGGTGATGTTGTGACGTTCGCGCGATTCAAAAGCACGAACCACCCGCAACAGGTGGCGAAGCTACCGATCGAGTTCATGCTCGATCTGAGCGGCGAGTCGGTCACTTACGTTCCGGCAGAACAACGGGAGTCCGCGTGAACACCGACATCCGCGTGCACATCGAATTCTTCGATCACGCAAAGACGCGCCGCATGTTGCGGGAGCTCGGGCCATGGGGTCCCGTGTCGCTTCTTCGGCTCTGGATGTACGCGGCGAAGAATCGCCCCGACGGCGTGCTCGAAAGCATGGATGCTGACGACATTGAGGATCGATCCGGATGGTCGATCGATCAGCGCGACCGCGCCGGCGAGTTCTTCAAATACCTCACGCGCAATCGATGGCTCGACAAGGTCTCACGGAACACGTGGAAACTCCACGAGTGGGAGCTTTGGCAGCCGTGGGTGATTGAAGCAAAGGAACGCGAACAGGACGGACGACGCGGCGCACACATCAAACACCACCTGCAGAAGGGTGTCTCGAAGCCGCGCTCGTGCGAATTCTGTAGGGGTACTCTAGGGGGGCTAGACGAGACTACGAGGGAGGTCAATGCTCCTGCCCCTATACCTAAACCTGCTCCTAATCCTTCTCCGGTAGAAGGGGAGAGAGAGAGCACTACAAACGCGCGTGCGCGCGAGGCCGATCGGATGCCGATGGCGGTGTTCACGGCCCGGTGTCGTGAGGTCTCTCATTTCCTAAGCGCTCATCCCGGCGCGTTGCAATGCGCGTTCTGTCCGCCGCATGCGCCGCACGCACCCGGCGGCTGCGCGTCGATCCTGCTCGATTCGTCGCGTTGTGCATGCGACGAGGCTGAAGAGGCGACGCGGCTTGAATCGAAAGCGGCGAAGGAGTTCGAGCGCCAGTTCACGATGCCGTGGGACGTGTGGCGGCAGATCGTCGCGCAGCAGCAGGAGGTTGCGGTCGCATGAAAGCGCTAGATCTCGCATGTGTCCTCTCGCGGTTCCGCTTCAGTTTCAGCACTGAGGCGGAACTCCAACTGGGCATTGAGCAAGTGCTACGAGCGGCTAAAATCACATTCGAGCGCGAAAAGATACTTTCACCCGCGGATCGACCCGACTTCGTGGTTGGCCGCGTTGCGATCGAGGTGAAGATCGCGGGCTGCGCAGCGAACTTGCTGCGGCAGTGTGCACGGTACCTTCAGTTCGAGCAGCTTGATGAACTGCTCATTGTGGCCGGTAGTCACAAGCTCGCCGCGCAAATGCCGCACGAACTTTGCGGAAAGCCACTGCACACGCTGAACGTGAGGTCGACGCTATGACGTACGGAACAGTGCGTCTACAGTCGTCCGGCTCCCGCGAAGTGTGGGTCATCGAATGTGAACCGCAAGTGCGCATGCGTCTGAAGCGAGTCTTCTCCCGCATCGAACAGCGGACCCGTGGCGAGTTGGAACTCGCTAACACGATTGAGAACTGCCGCGAGCTTCAGTGGTTCCTGGACCGCTATCCGATGGATGTCGACCCCGTGGGCTTGCTGGTGCGCCGGGCCGAGGATCACAAAGCGCAGTCCGCAAGAATCCGAGCGGTTATCGACGGCAAATACACACCGCCTGAATTCGATCTCGCAATACCGCTGCGCGATTACCAGAAGGTGCCACCGACGATCGTGCTGGAGCATGGCGCGTTGCTACTCGCTGATCCTTTGGGACTCGGCAAAACAGCGCAAGGTCTCGCGATGTTCGTCGATCCGCGCACACTGCCGGCGCTCGTCGTAACAATGACGCACCTGACAGGTCAGTGGGAGCGCGAGCTCAAGAAGTTTGCGCCGCAACTTAGGACGCACGTCATTCGGACTGGGCGGCCGTATTCGATTGAAGGCTTCATGGCGCGCCGGCGAAAACTATCCCTTGCGGTATCCGAGCCCGAGCAAACCAGCATCTTCTCGCAGTTCCCGGATGTTCTCATCGTGAACTACCACAAGCTAGCAGGCTGGCGTGACACGCTCGCTGGCGTTGTGAACGCCGTCATATTTGATGAATGCCAAGAGTTACGTCACGACACGAGTGCGCGTTATGGCGCGGCGGCACACATACGTTCCGGCGCGAAATTCTGCATCGGCCTGACAGCAACGCCGATCTACAACTACGGAAGCGAGATGTTTAATGTAATGGACATCATCAAGCCCGATTGTCTCGGTGATCGCAACGAGTTTGTGCGCGAGTGGTGTACACAGTCTTATGGCCAGCGACAAGCGAAGGTTACGGATCCGCGGGCATTCGGCAGCTACTTGCGCGACGCCGGACTGATGCTGCGCCGGACGCGCGCCGACGTCGGTCGTGAGTTACCACCAGTCATTCGACAGACGATTGAAGTCGAGGCCGATACTGAAGCATTGTGGCGCGTCGAGAACGCGGCGACAGAGCTCGCGCGAATCATCCTCGAACGCGGTGAGCAATATCGTGGGCAAAAGATGCAAGCGAGCGAGGAGTTGAGCAATCTCGTTCGTCAGGCAACAGGCATAGCAAAAGCGCCGTTCGTTGCAGATTTTGTGCGGTTCCTAGTTGAATCATCTGACGAGCCGGTCCTCCTCGCCGGTTGGCATCGCGCGGTGTACGACATCTGGCGCGAACGTCTGAACGACCTGAATCCGGTCATGTATACGGGCTCCGAATCGCCAACACAGAAGGAAGCGGCCGTACAGAAGTTTCTCGCGGGCGAATCGAAGGTGATGTTGATTTCGCTTCGCAGCGGCGCTGGCCTAGATGGTCTCCAGAAAGCCTGCCGCACGATCGTCGTCGGAGAACTCGATTGGAGCCCCGGCGTCCATCGCCAGTTGATTGGGCGCCTGCATCGCGACGACGGCCACGAGGACGGAGTGAACGTCTACTTCCTTGTGGCGAACCACGGCAGCGATCCGATCGTCGTGGACGTGCTCGGTCTGAAGCAAGAGCAGCAGCAAGGAATCGAAGATCCTAACGCAGCGCTAGTCGAGGAACAGCAAGACGACGATCGCATTCAGCGTCTCGCGCGATTGTATCTGCGCGAAGCAATACGGGATGGTGCGGCATGACGGTGGCGCAGATCGATGTCGCGCTCGATCGGCAACTGCCGCAATCACCTGACGCGGAGCGTGCGGTGTTAGGCGCCGTCCTCACAAACAACAACGCGCTCTATCGCATCATCGGCACGATCAGAACAGAGGACTTCTTCAAAGACGCCCATCGCACGATCTTCGCGATGATGCTCTCAATGGCGGAACGGAGCTTCAGTATCGAGCCGCTGACGCTCAAAGAAGAACTCGCGAAGCGGATGCAGCTCGAACAGGTCGGCGGCGTGTCGTACATCTCGTCGCTGCTCGACGTCGTTCCTGATGTCGCGAACGTCGAGCGCTACGCACACATCGTCAAAGAGAAATCGACGCTGCGCCGCCTCATCGTCATGAGCAACAACGTCATGCGCGCCGCGCTCGGCGCGCCTAACGAGCCGAGCGACGTTCTCGCGATCGCCGAAAAGTCACTGTACGAGATCGGCGAAGCGACAACCGAGAAGGGCTTCGTCTCGCTCGAGAAGGTGACGCGGACGAACATGGCCGCGATCGAGCAGATTCACGCGAATCCTGGTCGACTCGTCACCGGACTCCCCACAGGCTACGACCGCTTCAACGAAATGACATCGGGATTCCAACCGGCGGACCTGATCATCCTCGCCGCGCGCCCGTCGCAAGGGAAGACGAGCTTCATGATGAACATCGCCGAAGCGCTCGCGCTGCCGAACGATCGCGGCGGTCCGCGATGTGGTCACGATCGACTCTACAGCGTCGGTGTGTTCTCGCTCGAGATGTCGAAGGAGCAGATCGGGCTGCGCTTGCTCTCATCGGAGTCCGGTGTGTCGAGTCACCTCATCCGCGGCGGGATGCTCTCAGATCGCAATTGGCGGCAACTCATCGAGGCATCGGGGCGTTTGGCGAAAGGGCAAATCTACATCGACGACACCGCCGGCATCGATCCGCTCGAGCTCCGCGCGAAAGCGCGTCGCCTGAAGATGGAGCACGGCCTCGACTTCATCATGGTCGACTACCTCCAGTTGATGGCGATCAAGGGCAAGGTCGAGTCGCGGCAGCAGGAGGTTTCGCAGATCTCGCGCTCATTGAAGGCGATCGCGAAAGAGTTGCGCGTGCCGCTCCTGTCGTTGTCGCAACTCTCCCGCCGTTCCGAGCAGCGCACCGGCGATCACAGGCCGCAACTATCAGACCTTCGTGACTCAGGGGCGATCGAGCAGGACGCCGACGTCGTGCTCTTCATCTACAGGGACGAGGTCTACAACAAGGACAGCGAGGATAAGGGCATCGCCGAAATCATTGTGGCGAAGCAGCGCAATGGGCCAATCGGTGATTTCAAGCTCGTGTTTCGCAACGACATCACGAAGTTCTTCAACTACGAACCGCAGCCGGAGTATCTGCCGGCGGGCAGCGATGGGATTTACAGAACGTAGGAGATATACACAATGCGAGCAACTGAGGCGGAGCGCGCGGATTTCCTCGCGCAGGACGAGACAGACGCGCGAGAGTTCGCCGCGATCTGGAGTGCGCGCGGATATACGGTGCACATCGGAAAGATGGTCGCGCAAGACGGCAACGTGTCGCCGTTATGTGCTGGTGATGAGCCTCGCCCGTTGTTGGCTGACAACCGCGAGTCGTGGGTATTTTCGCCGAACGCTTATGAGCACGTGAACTGCGCTAGCTGCATGGCGGCCGCGTCGAAGTGCGGCGAGGTGCAGTCATGAAGACTCTCCGCATTTCAGACTCAATATCACTCCCACTCGGCATAGTGACGCAGAAAACCGCATGGCTCGGCGTCACCGGCGGCGGCAAGACGTACGCCGCGCAGAAGCTCGCGGAACTGATGTGGGACGCCGGTGCGCAATTCGTCGGCCTGGATCCGGTCGGCGTGTGGTACGGACTGCGGCTCGCCGCCGACGGTAAGCGACCCTCCGATATAACGATTCCGATCTTCGGCGGCTTGCACGGCGACATCCCGCTCGAACCAACGGCCGGCGCGCTGCTCGCGGATCTGATCGTTGATCGGTGCATCTCCGCGATCCTCGATGTCTCGCAGTTCGAAAGCGACGCGCAGAAAGCGCGCTTCGCCGCGGATTTTGCCGATCGCTTTTTCTTCCGAAAGAAAGCCGCGCCCTCCGCGGTGCATCTCTTCATCGAGGAAGCGCAGGAGTTCATCCCGCAGAACACGATGAAGGGCGAAGAGCGGATGCTGCACGCCTTCACGCGTCTACAGAAGCTCGGTCGAAACTTCGGCATCGGCTCGTCGCTGATCACGCAGCGGCCGCAGGAGGTGAACAAAAAGGCGCTGAACATGGCGCAGACGCTGTTCGTCTTCCGCTGCACCGGCCCGCAGGAGCGGAAAGCGATCGAGGGTTGGATCGCTGAGAAAGGTCTCGAACAGGACATCGCCGGTGATCTCCCGAAGCTGAAGACGGGAACCTGTCACGTGTGGAGCCCGGAGTTTCTCGGCATCTCTGAAACCGCGGCCATCGCGGCAAAGCGGACGTACAACGCGAGCGCTACACCGGAAGTCGGCAAGGTGACGCAGTCGCGCGAGCTCGCGGCGATCGACCTCCCACAAATCCGCGAAGACATGGCGGCGACAATCGAGCGCGCGAAAGAGAATGATCCTGCGGAGTTGAAGCGCCGCATCGCGCAGCTTGAGCGCGAGAAGTCTCGCCCTGCCGCGGCAGACGAACGGACGATCACACGCGCTGCGGCGGATGCGAAGCGCGCCGCCCGCGCCGAGTGGGAGCCCCTGCTCCGCGAGCGCGACGCCGCGCTTTGTGAACTGCACGGCCGCCTCGCGAAGATCTCCAAGGCTATGCACACGATCGCGACCGAGCTCGGAACGGAGCTCCCGTCGCTTTCCGCGCTGCCGGGTCCAGCACAGGCGCCGACCGCCGAGCCTCGTGTCGCGCGGCAACCGACTACCACCAACCACCAACCGACAACCCGCAACCGACAACCGGCAACCACCAATGCGGGACTCACCGGTCCAGAGCAGCGCATCCTGGATGCGCTCGCGTGGATGACGTCGATCGGAATTGAAGAGCCCGAACTCACCGCGGTTGCTTTCCTTGCCGGCTACACGATCGGCGGAGGAGCGTTCAACAACCCACGCGGTGCGCTCCGATCGAAGGGACTGATCGAGTACCGCGGCGATCGGCTCGCACTGACAGATGCCGGAAGAGAGGCAGCGAACTGGCCGGAATCGTCGCTTACGCCGGAAGAGCTCCAGCGACGTGTGCTCGATCGCTTGCCCGGACCGGAGCAGAAGATTCTGCGCGTGCTCCTCGATGTCTATCCCAAAGCGCTCGACAACGAAACGCTCGCCCGGCGCGCCGGATATGAGCCCGGCGGTGGTGCGTTCAACAATCCGCGTGGTCGGCTGCGGAGCCTCGGCCTCATCGACTATCCGCAGAAAGGCCACGCCGCTGCCGAGCCACTCCTGTTCCTAGAGGAGCGCCGCCAGTCATGAACTTCCTTCCCGATTTGATTGGCAACAACCAATTCGCGACGGGCGGTCTGGTGATGGGCGCGACGGTCGGCCTTGTTGCGCTTTTCCGTCGCAGCATCCTTGCGCTCGGCGGATGGTTGAAGCGGCGATTCGTTGCCGAGGTGGTCGTTCGAGATCCCGGCGCCGTCACGTGGTTCGGACTATTCCTTGCGAACACCGAGTACGGTCAGCGTGCGCGCCGATCAGAAGCACGTGTGCGGTGGGAGGGAGACGACTCGCCTGCGTTTCACTTCGAGCCGGGCATCGGGATGCACGCCTTCCGGTACAAGGGCTCGTGGTATCTGATCGAATTCAATCGCGGCGAAAAAGGTAACGGCGCCGCGGTTGATCCGCTCGCGTCGATCATGCAGCGCGAGTGGTATTCGATTCGCGTCATCGGTGATCGCCGGAAGGCCGAGCGATTACTCGAAGAGGCGAAGCGCGTAGGACTCGCGTTCTTATCCAAACGCAACACCGCCTATGTGTCGGACGGAAAGGGTTACTGGGATCGAGTGGCCGTGGGCGCACCGCGCACGTTGGAGTCGGTCGTTCTTCCGCAATCGACGATCGATGCCATCCTGCCGAGGATCATCGCGTTTCGTGACGCGCGTGATTGGTATGCGAGCGTCGGCATTCCGCACCGCTTAGGTGTTGCTCTTTACGGGCCTCCCGGCACAGGCAAGACATCGCTCGTTCGAGCGCTCGCCAACCATCTGCAGATGCCGCTCTACGTGCTGAAGCTCGCGATCAAAGACTTCGACGACAACACGCTGGCTGCAACACTGTCGCGCGTGCCGCCGGGAGCGGTCGTGGTGCTGGAGGACATCGACGTCGAGTTCAACGCCAAGGGCTCGCTGATCACGCTCTCGGGTTTGCTGAACGCGCTCGACGGCCCGTTAGCCACCGAAGGCCGCGTCCTCTTCATCACGACCAACGCGATCGAGAACATCGATCCCGCATTGCTGCGCGCTGGCAGGATCGACGTTCGGATACACGTCGGCTACGCGACGCGGGAGCAGGCGCGCGGCATGTTCCTGCGATTCTTCCCGAACGAGGAATTTCGGGCCGAGCAGTTCGCGGCAAACGTGCCGGAGGAGAAGTTGCCGCCATCCGACATTCAGGAATACCTGCTTCGACGATCGGATGATCCCGCGCGCGCTGTAGCGGAAGTCAGCGAGCTCGCAGCGATCGAGGTGGCGCTCGTGAGCCGTGGGGAGGCAGCGTGAGCGTCGCACTCGAGCTCGAAGCCGTCTGCAAAGAAACCGGCTGCAACCAGATCAAGGACGCGTGGGTGCATTCCGAACTGAATACCGAGAGAGGCCACTTCTTCAACGCCGGCGCCCCGCTACTCTCGGTCGTTAGAACCGAATCGACACCCGAGCCGGTTCGGAATGCGGCGCCGAATCCGAAACGCCGAGACCCACGCACATGCGTGATCTGCGGCAAAGTTCGCGGCAGGCACCGCGGCGCGATCAAGCACCGGTTCGAAGCGCCGGGTAACTCGCCTCTGGAATTCGATGGGCAGTGGGCGAGGGCGGCTACACCATCCGAAGGTCAGATGGTTGACGCGATTCGTCGCGCACTACTGACGCTTCGGATTGCTCCACGCCAACGCATCGGCGAGGTACGCGTCGTTCCGCTTTATGCCATCGATAACGACTCGGAGTTGCTGAGCGCGAAGGTGTTTGTGGAGATGGCGTTGATCTTTCCGAGGGAGGAATTGTGAGCTATCAGCGTTTATGGGTATTCGACTGTGACGTCAAAGACTGTTTCGAGCGCACCGCCGCAGGCGATCACGGGCGTGCTCTTGTCGATGGGAGCGCGCGCCGACGCGACGCCATGAACCTGCTGCGCAATACTGGTTGGGTCATTGACGGTAGGAGCGTAACGTGTCCAGCCTGCACAAGGGTCGTGCGGTCATGAGTGACCGCGTCACGAATCAGGTCTCCAATGAATGTCGTCGCTCCGTCGAAGAATGGCATGTCTTCAGCTGCGTCCACGGTCCGGGTAACGGCGAAGTGCCGTGCACGTTGCCGACTCTCGACGCACCACCGAGCAATCCTTGTGCATTCGAGCGCAACGACCATGCGATTCGTTCGGAGCACGGATGGAAGCGCGACGGCCGAGAGTTACCGGAGTTGGTACGAGAGATGGCTGCGCGCATTACGGAACTCGAGCGCGATCTCACACATTGCGCCGAACAGGCTGGCGAAGAGTCTTGCGCCGGGTATATGCGCGAGCGGAATGCATTGCGCCAACAAGTCACTGAACTTGAACGCATCACCCCGAGCGAACCCGTCAACCCTCTGCGGCCCGAGGAAGAGACGCCCGAGGGCCGCATCGCTGCAACGCTGCGCGATTATGCCCGACTTCTCGAAAAGAACCGCGCACTGAACCGTCGCGCTCAAGCGGCTGAGGGCGAACTACAACGCCTTAAGGCTCGCGGCACGACCGGCCCGTGGTCCAGTCCGGAACGCCAGAAGGAAGCGGTCGAGCGCGATCGCTCAATGGTAGCAATCGAAAAGGCCGCAACACGTGAGGCGGCGAGGGTTCGCAAATGAGAATCGGTCCTGACGGTAAACGCTTCGTATGGGGTCACATCGTAGATGTCCACGAGATCGGCCGCTATCAAATCGTCGAAGCAGTCCCAAACCGACCGCGTGGCGAAGATAAGTCCGCCTTCAATCAACGAGAGTTCTTCGTGTACGTGGACAATGAGGATGTCAACTCCTATGCAACGAGTCTCGATCAGGCGCTATTAATCGCTATCGCGGCCGGGAACGGTGGCAAGAACGAAGCCGCTACGACAGCACGGTATATGGCGAGACTTGCGGGAGTGGATCTATGACAGAGCTTCAAGAAATAGAACTTCAGCAGCGCGAACAGGCACAGGTAACACCATTCACCGCTGAAGAGGCGCGCGCGATGGCGCGCTTTATCGAAGCCGACTTAGACCTTATTCCAGCCGGTGCACCGTGGGCGCCTGAAGCAGAAGAGATGGACAGCGACCGCCGCGCGGCGCTGACGTTTCGCCTCTATGCCGACATACTCGAACGCGAATCAACGCCGATCGTCAGTGATGAAGTTGTGGAGCCGAAAGAGTGAGCCGCATCAACGACAAGCATTTTAACTGTGGTACTTGCGGAAACTCACACACACGGGGCCAGCATGAGCGCTACGGCGTGAAGTGCTGTCCGTTCTGCGGGCAACCGCCTATTTATCTGAAGTGGCACGGCGCGCCACGCATGATCCATTGCGACTACGACGGGTGCTATGTGAGCCCGAGCGTCACGGGCAGCTCTCGCGCGCAGGTCGTCTGACGATTGAATCAACGGGTAGCACGATGAGCGAACCAACCATCATCGAATCTCACCGGCAGTGCAACCGTCATCGGGATTGCGCGGCGTCCGAACGCGAGTATCAAGAACGCGCGAGCGAAATGGGCTTGCGTGACCTACATATCCCGGCAGGATTTCACTGCTACGACGACACATGCGAGGATTGTTTCGGCTCATGAGCAACCCCACCACCACCCCGGAACGTTGCGAAGAACTGGCTGACAAGGCGGCGTTGATGGAGGAGCGCATCGACTCTGGGTATGACTTCACCACGGCGGAATGCGGAGAACTCAAGGTGAAGCTCCGCGAACTTGCCGAGATGAAGCGCGGCCGCGCCGAAAAGGCGTTCGCGCTCGAACGCGATGGGACTTGGTATATCGATCAGGATGGTGAGAGTTGGGAGACGCTAGAAGATTGGCTGTTTATGGGCGTGCTCGGTGGGTGCAAGTGTGGCACCTCAGAGGAATTGGGAGGTTTGGCGCTGAGGGTGCTGGCACTCCTTGCACAACCCCACGAATCGCGCACATGGTCGATCCGTGACGATGAGCGGGCTGAGATCATTGCACACTGGATGTATTCGCGTGAGTTGTTAGAGCACGGCTCATCCATCGGCGGAGCATGGCTAACGGAAAAGGGCAAGCGGGTGTACGCAACGCTGCTCCCGTTCTTCGACAATGGCGATGGGGAGGCGGCATGAAGCTCGACAACCTTCGTCCACTCACCGTCCTCGACATCCAACGGCGCATCATGGAGCTGCAATGCTCCGGTGCTACGCTCCTGCCGATCACCGATGAAGAGATCGAAGCGCGGCGCACCATCGAACAGCGACGCGGGTATCCTTACGAGGACACCGAGTGGCGGGAGGATGCGGCTCGCCTTCGCGCATTCTTCGGCATTCTCGCTGAGTGGAGCGCCAATGCGTAAAGCAGTGTCGTACACGCGCGTGTCGAGCGCGGAGCAGTTGCGCGAGGGCTTTTCAATCGCGGCACAGCGCGCCGCCATTCACGACTACGCGGCACGGAACGGGTTCGTCATCGTTGCGGAATTCAGCGATGACGAGACAGCGAAGTCGACGGGGCGCCGCGACTTCTCGAAGATGATCGAGTTCTTGCGCGCAAACGAGTGCGTGCTGATCTGCGAGAAAACGGATCGCCTTTACCGCAACCTGAAAGACTACTTAACGATTGACGAGTTAGGTGTCGAACTTCACTTCGTGAAAGAAGGCGGCCGCAACGGGAGCCATGCCGACGCAAAATTCATGCACGGCATCCGCGTGCTAATGGCGAAGAAGTACGTCGACAACTTGAGCGAAGAGGTTCGGAAGGGACTCCGGCAGAAGTGCGAGGAGGGCGGATGGCCGACGTGGGCGCCACTCGGCTACGTCAACGTCAAAGACGCGGCGGAGAAGAAGCGCACGGGAGGAATCGTGCGTGATCCCGAGAAGTGCGAGATGGTTGTGCAACTCTTCGAAGCCGCGGCGACGGGCGAGTATTCGCTTGGTCGTCTTCGCCAGTTCGCCGAGAGCGCAGGATTGCGTGGCCGCTACGGCGCCGTGCTTTCTAAAAGCGCAGTGCAGTATGTTCTGACAAACGAGGCTTACGTCGGGCAGTTTACGTGGTCCGGCGTCACGTACCTTGGAAAGTACGAACCGCTGATCTCGCGCGATCTGTTTGAAAGAGTGCAGCGCGCGCTACGCGGAGGCAGCAAGCCGAAGACGCGGAAGAACATCTTCGCCTACGCCGGCTTAGTGTATTGCGATGCGTGCAACGGCGTTCTTACCGGCGATCTCAAGAAGAGCCGGTACATCTATTACGCCTGTCGCGGCACGCATTCCTGCAAGCGGTACTACCCCGAATCCGTATTCGAGGCGAAGGTGGTCGAGATCCTGCGCTCACTCGAAGTCGATGCTGCGGTGAGCGCGTGGATCGTCGATGAGATGGGTCGCTGGTACGACCGCGTCGGCGGCGCGACGCTGGTCACGATCACTCACCAGCAGAAGCGGCTCACCGAGATCAAGAACCTTCGCGCATCGAGCTATGAAGACAAGCTGCTCAGCCGACTCGACGAAGAGACGTGGAAGACCCTCTGTGCGCGGTGGGACGCCGAGGAGTCACGGATACGGAAGGAGATCGCCGCAGTGCAGCCGCGAGTGAGTCGATCCGATTTTCTCGCCGCGGCGCGACGCCCGTTCGAACTCATTCAAGTAGCTGCGGATCAATACGTTACACAGAAAGCCGAAGAGAAGGCGCGGTTGCTCAAATTGATCTGTTCGAACTTCCGTGTAGTCGGCGGAACTGTATACATATCAGTAAGATCGCCGTTTGACATTATGCTCGATCGGCGCGGACGTAGTGATTGGCTGGGGAGGGAGGATTCGAACCTCCGAATGGCGGCTCCAAAGGCCGCTGCCTTACCACTTGGCGACTCCCCAGTACTGCGCGGGCGGCGAAGTCTAGCAGCGGCAACCGCTCGCGCCAAGCAGCGCATTCCTGCACGGCACAACACGTGCTCATTTCTCGTCGTACGCAATGAGCGAAAGTGTGTACCGGCGCATCGTCGAGGAGGTCACCGATCTGGCCATCCTCTATCTCGACGCTTCCGGCCGGGTCACGCTTTGGAATGCGGGTGCCGAGGCGATCTTCGGGTGGCGGGCGGACGAGGTGATGGGCCGCCACTTCTCCTTTCTCTTCATGGAAGGCGATCGCGATCGCGGCGTACCGGCATCCGAGCTCGAGCGCGCACACGACGTCGGACGCAGTGAAGACACGCGCTGGCATTTGCGGAACGATGGCCGTCTCGTTTTTCTCGACGGGTTCACCACGTCGATGCGCGACTCGAAGGGCAACCTCGGCTTCGCGAAGTTCGCGCGCGATCGAACCAATCGCCAACGCACCGAACAACGTCTCGCCGCGCAACTCGCGCTGACGAATCTGCTCAGCGAGGAGCGACCCTTCGAAGCAACCGCGCAGGAGATCATGCAGATCATCTGCGAGTCGCTCGACTGGGAACTCGGCGCGTTGTGGGAAGTGCGAGGCGATCGCGTCGCGTGCGTCGATCACTGGCATGCGCCGCACGTGAATCCCGAGCTTGCGCGCGCGTTGTGCGGAGAACAAACGATGTCGCGCGGCGTCGGCATCATCGGCACGGTGTGGGAATCGAATCAGTCCGTGTGGGTGACGGACTTTCGCGAGCGTCAGGAATGGCCGCGTGCGCCGATCGCAGCGCGTGCTGGGATGCGCGGCGCGGTTGCATTTCCGATCACGCACGCGGGACGCATGACCGGCGCGATGGAATTCTTCAGCTCCTCCGCGCGCGAGCCCGATCAATCGCTGCTGCCGGTGATGACGCTCATCGGCGCGCAGATCGGCGATTACATCGATCGTCGCAGAACCGCGGAGATTCTGCGCGAAAGCGAGGAGCGGTATCGCGTCGTCTCCGAGACCGCGCAGGACGCGATCTTCACGATGGACGAGCAGAGCGTGGTGCTGTTCTGCAATCCGGCCGTGGAACGTATGTTCGGCTATCGACCCGAAGAGCTCATCGGCGGCCCGCTCGAAGTGATCATTCCGGAGCGGCTGCGCGAATCGCATCGTCGCGGCATCGAGCGATTCCTTCGCACTCGCCATCGCAGCATTCCGTGGACCGGCATCGAGCTGCCGGCGCTGCATAAAAGTGGTCATGAGTTTCCATGCGAAATCTCGTTCGGCGAGTGGACCACTGACGGACGCACGATCTTCACCGGTTTCGCGCGCGATGTGACGGAGCGCAAGCGCGTGCTCGAGCGCGAGCAGCAGGCGCGTGCCGAAGCGGAAGCGGCACGCGAGCAACTGGAGCGGCGCGCGGAGGAAGAAGCTTCGTTTCGCAGACTCGCGAGCGCGCTCACCGGCGCGGTGGAGATGAGTGATGTGCTCACGGAGATCACGAATCGCGCGACGCTCGTGACGCGCGCGGACGGCGTGTACGTCGAGCGCATCGTGAGCATCGGAGACACGAAGCTCGTCGAGGTCGTGTCATCGGCGGGACGCGGTGCGCCTCAGCGCGGATTGCGCGTCGCGTATCCGGGCTCGATGACGGAAGAGATTTTGAAGAACGGCGTGCCGGTGATTCTCGCGAACATGACCGGCTTCGGCCGCAGCATGGCGCCGTATCTCGCGGATTCGTGCGGCGCGTGCGAGGTGCTCGTGACGCCGCTGATGGCCGAGGAGGAGAATCTCGGCGCGCTGGTGTTACTCAACAGCCGCACGTCGGGGCGCGAGTTTCGCGCGGGCGACATCGTCCGCGCCCGCACCCTCGGCGATCTCACATCGCTCGCGTTACGTCGCGTTCGTTTGATGGAGCAGGAGCGCGAAGCGAAAGAGAAAGCGGAAGCGGCGGTGCGCGTGCGCGATGAGACGCTCGGCATCGTGTCGCACGATCTGCGCAATCCTCTGACGAAGGTCGCGCTCAGCGCGGAGTTGTTGCAGGACGCCGAACCGTTGGAGCAACGCAGCCTCATCGAGACGATTCTCTCGTCGGCGAAGCAGATGCAGCGATTGATTCAGGATCTGCTCGACGTCGCGCGCATGGAGAGTGGAGCGCTTTCGGTAGCGATGGATGTGATCGACCCGGCGCCGCTCGTGCGCGAGGCGTGCGCGTCGAACGAGCCGATCGCGGAGCAGAAACAGCAGCGCATCGTGTGTCAGTTGCCGGAGCTGTTGCCGAGCTTGCGCGCGGATCGCGATCGCTTGATGCAGGTGTTCGGAAATCTCATCGGCAACGCGATGAAGTTCACGCCGGACCGCGGCACGATCACGGTCGAAGCACGCGCGACGTCGAATGGATTCCTGCAGTTCTGCGTGCGCGACACAGGGCCGGGGATTCCGGAATCGGATCTCAAGCACGTGTTCACGCCGTACTGGCAGGCGAAGAAGACGGCGCACATGGGCGCGGGACTCGGACTCGCGATCGTGCGCGGAATCGTGGAAGCGCACGGCGGTCGCGTGTGGGCAGAAAACGCGCCAAATGGCGGCGCGGTTTTCCGCTTCACGATTCCCGCGGCGGACTGATTTACTGCGCGGGCGCTTCGCCTAACTGCACGTTCACGGTTTGTCGTTGTCCGCGTGCGCGCACGATGTCGAGTCGCACGGTGTCGCCGGGTTGATGTGCGCGAAGCATGCGACGCAGATCGCCTTCGTCTTCGACTTTCTGTCCATCGATGCCGACGATGAAGTCTTCGACCTGCAGTCCGGCGCGTTGGGCCGGAGTGCCGCGTCCGATCGCGACGATCACCACGCCGCTGCTGACCGGAAGGCTGAAGTAGCGCGCGATTTCTTCGGTGATCGTGCGGAGATCGATGCCGAGGTATGTGCGGCGGACGCGACCCGTCGTGAGGATTTGCTGCATCACATCGATCGCGACGTTGATCGGCACCGCGAATCCGAGTCCGGTCGTGCCGACGAGAATCGCGGTGTTGATGCCGATCACGCGTCCCGATGAATCGAGCAGCGGACCGCCGGAGTTGCCGGGATTGATTGCGGCATCGGTTTGAATGAGACCCGCGGCGATGCCGAAGCCTTGCGGATCGCGATTCGTCGCGGAGACGACGCCGCGCGTGACGGTGCGATCGAGTCCCAGCGGATTGCCGATGGCCACCGCGACCTGCCCGACTTCGAGACGATCGGAATCGCCAAGTTGTGCGGCCGGAAGATTCGTGGCCTGCACGCGCACGACCGCGACATCGACGGAGGGATCGCGGCCGAGAACGGTGCCGCTGAATGTGCGTCCATCGGCGGTGCGTACTTCTACTGTGCGCACGGTGCCGACCACGTGCGCATTCGTGAGGATCACGCCATCGTTGCGCACGATGACGCCGGAGCCGGAACCGCCTTCGCGTGAAACGCTGACGACTGCCGGTGTTGCATTGCGTGCAACACGGATGACCATCTCTTCTTCAGTGCTGCGTTGTGCGAGGAGAGGCGTGGAGATCGCGAGAAACAGCAGGAGTGCCGAGGACTTCATGCGCGTCGTGCGACGCACGTCGCGTACCTATTTCTCTTTTGCGATCGGACCCGTTTTCGCGTTCGTGGCGCGAAGGTAATCGGCGGGTGTGAGGATGAGTTGCGCGCCGCGCATGCCCGCGCTGATCGAGATGATGTCGAAGAGCTCGATCGTTTCATCGGCGAAGACGGGATAGTTTTTCTTCGCCGCGAGTGCGGTGACCCCGCCGCGAATGTAGCCGGTGAGCGGCTGAACTTCCTTGAGCGAAACCGTGTCGATCTTCTTGTCGCCGGTGAGGGTCGCGAGCGCTTTGAGATCGAGTTGCTGATCGCCGGGCACGACGGCGAAGCACACGCCGTGTTTGTCGCCGCGCGCGACGAGGGTCTTGAACACCTGTTCCGCGGGAAGGCCGACTTTGCGCGCGACCGATTCCGCGGCGAGATCGTCCGGATCCACTTCGTATTCGCGGATCTCGTAGGAGATGTTCATGGAGTCGAGGAGGCGTGCGGCATTGGTTTTCATGAGTGCGCTGTGATTCTAAGTGGAGTGCGATTTGCACCACATGCAAACGGCCCCGCCCGCGCCGCTGTTGAGCGACGGGGAGAGGACGAGTGAAGACGAAGAAGAAGATCGTCATATTCGGGCTGACCGTCAGCTCATCCTGGGGGAACGGGCACGCGACTCTCTGGCGCGCTCTTCTCCGCTCGCTGACATCCATGGGGCACGAGGCGATCTTCTTCGAGCGCGATGTCCCGTACTACGCGTCCGCGCGCGATCTTCATCGCGGTGACGGCTTCGAGCTGGTGCTGTACAAGAATTGGCCGGCCGCGATTCCTCTCGCCGAGTCCGCACTGGCGGACGCGGACGTGGGCCTCGTGACGTCGTACTGTCCCGACGCGATCGCCGCATCCGAACTGCTGTTGTCGAAGCGAAATCTGCTGCGCGTTTTCTACGATCTCGATACGCCGGTGACGCTCGATCGTCTCGATCGTGGAGAGCCGGTCGGATATCTGCCGCACGATGGGTTCGCGCGATTCGATCTCGTGCTCAGCTTCACCGGCGGCCGCGCGCTCGATGAGTTGCGCACGCGTTTGCATGCGAAGCGCGCGCTGCCACTGTACGGTTCGGTCGATGCGCGTGCGCATTTCCCGGTCTCTCCTCATCCTCCCTTTCGCAGCGATCTCTCCTACCTCGGCACCTACGCACCCGATCGTCAGGATGGCGTGCAGCGTCTGTTCATCGACACCGCGCATGCCTGTCCCGAGAAAAAGTTTTTGTTAGGCGGATCGATGTATCCACGCGAGTTTCCGTGGACGACGAACATCTACTTTCTCGATCATGTCGCGCCGCCCGAGCATCCGGCGTTCTATTGCTCGTCGAAGCTGACGTTGAATGTGACGCGCGGCGCGATGGCGGCACGCGGCTACTGCCCATCCGGACGTTTGTTCGAAGCCGCCGCATGCGCGACGCCGATTCTCACCGACACGTTCGACGGCCTCGATACGTTCTTCGAACCCGATCGCGAAATTCTCATCGCGCGCTCGACAGAAGAGGCCGTGGATGCGATGCACCGATCGGACGCCGAGTTGATGCGCATCGGCGCGGCTGCACGCAAACGCGTTCTGGCGGAGCACACCTCGGAGGTGAGAGCGAGGCAGATGATGGAGGCGATGCAGTCGGTTGGCGGTTGATGCTTGTCGGCACGGCTGATGCTCCGTCAACACCGGAGAAAAATCATGTGGGCCATCGTTCCAGCCGCGGGGATCGGCAGTCGCATTCAGCCGCTCGCGTTTTCGAAAGAGCTTCTTCCTGTCGGCAGCCGATTCGATGGTGCGGCGGAGCGGCCGCGCGCGGTCACTGAATATCTGCTCGATCGCATGATCGCCGGCGGTGCGACGCGCATCTGCTTCGTCATCTCGCCGGGCAAGTCGGACATCGTGTCGTACTTTGGTGGCTCGCTGCGCGATGCATCCATTTGCTACGCCGTACAGCAACAGCCGAACGGATTGTGCGATGCGCTCTTTCACGCGCTGCCGTTCATTCCGCCTGATGAGCACGTGCTCGTCGGTTTGCCCGACACGGTGTGGTTTCCGGAAAACGGATTCCAAACCCTCGGCGATGACGATCTCTCGTTCCTCTGCTTTCCCGTCGAGCGGCCAGAGTTCTTCGACGCGGTCGTGATGGACGAGCACGACAACGTCATCGAAGTGCAGGTGAAGACGCCCGAAGCGCGATCGAGATGGATCTGGGGCGCGTTCAAATTGCGCGCGCGTGTGCTCGCCGAGTTGCGCGAGTTGTGGCTCGAGCGCGGCGGCACGGAGCACTACATCGGCGGCGTGGTGAATCGCTGGCTCGCGCGTGGTGGTCGCGCGAAAGCCGTACGCGCCGGCATCGCGTACGTCGACGTCGGAACGCTGCACGGATATCGCGAAGCGATCAACGTTCTCGCGACAAACGAATACGAATCGCGCGTCGAAGCGGCATCGTGAGTCGGACGCATGTGTCGTTAGACGCGCTTCACGCCGAGCGCGTACCAACGTCGTATGCGACGCGCACTCTTCGTTCTTGCGTTGTTGATCGCGTCGGCACGCGCGGATGCGGCGTACTGGCCCGTCTTCACTCCGACGACGTTCGTGCAATTGCGTCCCGGTGAAACGATCACACTCAATGTGTATGCGTCGTGGCTCAGTGGGATCTCGGTTTATCCGTTCTCGCCGATGACATTCGCGGCGGATGATCCGGTCGTCGCGAACGTAAGTGGATACTTGCCGGCGTCCTGGCCGGCGGTGCCGGTGCGGATCACCGCATTACAACCGGGCATGACTCGCGTGCGCATCGTCGAGACCGGGATCGTCTTCGCGACATCGCCGGTCATCGTCGTCGCGGACAACGAATTGCCGCTCGCGATCGAAGTGAATGGCGTGCTCGCGGCCGGGAACACGGTGACGTTGAAAGCGATCAGCGATGCGCCCGATGCGACCTTCACGTGGTACGCGGGCGAGCTCGGCGGACAGATCACGTACACATGGGAAGTCGCGCAAGGACGCGAATTCAGTTTCGTCGCCGATACCGCGTCGGAACACTCGTACTGGGTGTTCATGCGCTCGCCGCATGGCGCGTCCGCGCGCAGCGTGACGCTGAAAGTGCGTCAACCGCTGACGCGCAGACGCGCGGCGAGTCACTAGGCGGCACGGCCGCCCGCGCAGGTTGCTTCGCTGCAGCACGTACGGCCACTTCGTAGCTACGGTCGTCGCTACAACAGTCATGAACCTTTCTTCCTGAACGACTCCGCGGTTCTCTGCGCCTGCGTGCGAATCGTGTCGAGCACGGCGGGGCGCAGGTTTCGTCGTTCGAAGTAACCGACCATCTCTCTTAGCGTCGCACGCGCCGCGGTCGCATTGCCGTTTGCGGCTTGCGCGGTTGCGAGCTCGCGCATCGCTTTGTTCTTCGTCACGTTGTCGAGCATCGCGGTCGCGCGATTCGCATCCGTGAGCAACGCGATCGCATCCGCGAGTTGCGGCGGGCGCTCCGCGAGTTTGCCGTCGGGCGTCATGAATTTGAACTGCCGTTTCGCGTTGATGCCTTTCACGAGCGCCGCGTAGGCGCTGAGCGGATGTTCGCGATGATGCTCGAGCACGTGATCGAATGCGCGATTACCTGCTGCGAGTGACGGTGCGTCGGAGCCGAGGAACGTGAAAAGCTTGCCCTGGTCCTCGCCGAAATAGAGATCCGCGATCACGTCCTCTTCTTCCGAGCGCGGCGTGCCGACGCGAAGCTGCAGCACATTCGACACGACATCCGAACCATCCGGCGCCTGATAAATCGCGCGCACATCGTAGAAGCCCGGCTGACGGAACGTGAAACCGTCCTTGCCGTAGCCGATGTACGCGCTCGTGTACAGCGGCTTGTCCGGCGTGAGTGAAACGATCGAGCTTTCGATGCAGCGATCGACGACCGGCCGGAACAGCGTGAGATTGCCGCCCGGCTCACGCACGACGATGCGCACGTAACCGTAGTTCGGATGAATCTGTTCGTGCACCTGACGGCCGCGCATGTCGTACGCGGCGAGTCGCAATTCGACGACGACTGGCTCGCTGAGCGAATAGCGCGTCTTGCCTTCGAGTCGCAGGTCGAGTCCCGAGTTGTCGACGACCGGACGCGAGACCATCAATGCATCAATGTCCGCGGCGCCGGTGGCGAAGTCGGAACCGCCCATGATCACGTCGTTGCGGAAGCCATGACGCAGATGCACGATCTCCGGATCATCGAACTGGAACGGGAACGCCGCCCAGTACGCCGACTCGCCGCCCGGGAAGTTCTGCACGTAATTCATGTACGACAGCGCGTCGAGCCGATCGGGTTGCGGCGGCACCGCGAGACTCTTCTGCCACGAATGCAGCAGATTGAAACAGTGTCCGAGCTCGTGTACGTACGTGCGTAACGCGGCGCGCTTCGCTTCGACGCTGGTGCCGCCGACGAGATCGTGGAACACCGCACAACCCTGACGCTGGCGGCCGATGCGATCGAACATGATGCCGCGCACGCCGTCGATGTCGTGTCGCGTTGCGACCAGCAGCCACACGCGCCACTGGGGATCGTCGGAGAACAAACTGAAATGCTCGACCATCGCGGCGTGCAACTCGGCATCGCTCCATGTTGCGCCGACGTTCGCGTTCGCTTTGAAGATCTCCGACACTCCCGCGATCTGCACCTCGATCCCCGCCTCGGCATACGCCGCCGGAACGGTGAGCAATCGCGCACGACCGCCGGAAGGACGCGAGCCGGTGTCGTACTGGTCGAACGGCACCGTGTCCTGAATCGAGTCCTGTTCCCACTGCACCACGCGGAACGCGCGCGATACGAATGCGCACGTGTACGTCGTGCCGCTCGCGCCCGCGGCGCTCGAGAATGTCAGCGTCGCTGGTGCGAGTGGGGCGCCGAGGGGTACGCGGCGAATCGTTACGTTGACGAATGGGGATGACGAGTTGAACGTGAATTTGCCGATGCCGCTGATCGACACGGCCGTGGTGCTCACGTTCAGCGTCGGTGCATTCACGACGAACGAGCCGAAGTACGTCACGGTCCCGCCCGCGACTTTGTAGAGATCGCCGCTGATGCGTTTCATCGGACGCGTGCCGTCGACGTCGACGCGCAGCTCGACCTGCAGCACGGACGAACTGCCGCGATACGTGCCGCTCACGCGCTGGCGTTGCACCGTGACGGGCGGCGGTGGATTCGTCTCCGATGCCGCCGCATCTGCTGTAGTTTCATCGAGGGTGATTGCATCGATCTGCGCGACGTCCTCGACCGTCCAATCGCGCGCGTCCACTTCGTGACCGGGTTGCGGAAACAGGCAACTCATGAGCTCCTCCTCGACATCTGGAGGGACGGATGGATCGATTTCTCCATGGTTCAGCACGCCGGACAAAACGTTTACAAAGTCAAGGAATCCACTTGTCGCGGAGATTCGTTTAGCCGAATAACTTCATCGGAGGCTCAGTGAATCGACTCTTTCGGGTGTATGGGATGGCGTGTGTCCTGATGCTTGCGGCTGCGTTCGCCGCGAGCGCAACGACGATCGTTTTGCCGAGCGATGAACAGCTCATCGCCAAGGCGCCGGTCATCATCGAAGGCGAGGTCCTCGACTCAGCTCCGTTCGATCGCAACGGTTCGATTTGGACCGCGACGAACATCATGGTGACGCGCACGATCAAAGGCAGCGCGGAGTCGACCATCATCGTGCGCGAGCCGGGCGGCATGCTCGACGATCGCATCACGAAAATTTTCGGCGCACCTGAATTCACGAGCGGCAGCCGCGTGCTGCTGTTCCTCAATCGCGAACCCGGCGGTACGTATCGCGTCGTCGATCTCTTCGTCGGCAAGTTCGACGAAGCCACGACCACCGGGGGCGAGCGACTGTGGCTGCGCGATGACGTGACCGCGGATGTCACGCTGCTCGATGCGAGCTTCCGTCCGATCGAGTCGAAAAACGTGCAGCGCAATGCGAACGGCTTCGAGCAATACGTCGTCGATCGCACCGCGGGACGCGAAGGCGTGCGCAACTACGGCGTCGAGAATCCGGCGATCGCGCGCGGCACGCTTTCGAAAGTCGAATCGAACTTCACGCTCATCAGCGAGCCGACGGTGTATCGCTGGTTTGCATTCGACAACGGCGGCTCCGCGGCGTGGTACAGCTCGGGCACACAGCCCGGCTACAGCGGCGGCGGTGTGAGTGAATTGCAGACCGCGATGAACGTGTGGACGTCGTATGGCGACGCGAAGATTCGCTACACGTACAACGGCACGCGCAGCGGCGCGATGGGCGGCCTCTCCTCCGCGAACGGCATCAACGAAGTGCTGTTCAACGATCCGCTCAAGGAAATCAGCGGTACGTGGAATCCTTCTACCGGCGGTGTCGTCGGCACTGGCGGTTTCAACGGCGTCACCGCGGGGGGCACGTTCAACGCGACGTTTGCAGCAGACGCAACTCATCCCGCCGGTCCGGTGCGCGCGTACAACATCACCGAAGGCAATCTCACGATTCAGGACAACGTCTCGTCGTCGCAGGGCATCAGCAGCAAGGTCCTCGCGGAGATCGTCGCGCACGAATTCGGGCACACGCTTGGATTCGGCCACAGCCCTGAATCGAATGCATTGATGTACGCGAGCGTCACGGGACTCGGACCGAGTCTTCGCGCGGACGATCAACTCGCGGCGCGCTGGCTGTATCCGAACGGCAGTGCGCCTGCGCCGATCGTGACGACGCCGGATGCGCCATCGAATTTGCGCGCAACCACCGGCACGAACTACGCCGATCTCACGTGGACGGACAACGCGAGCAATGAGACGTCGCAGGCGATCTATCTCGCGACCGGCAGCGCTGGTGCGTTCAACAAATTCGCCGACGTCAACTCGAACGCGACGTCCGCGCGCGTGACGTCGTTAGGCGCGGGCACTTATCGCGCGTACGTCACCGCGACGAACAGCGCGGGCACATCGCAATCGAACACGATCACGTTCACGATCGCGGCGAGCACGGGCTCTTCGCCGGTTGCATCGTTCACCGTCAACGTGACGACGGGCGTTGCGGGCGTGACGGTATTCACGTTCACCGACACGTCCACCGGCACGATCAGTTCGCGCCAGTGGAACTTCGGCGATGCGACCGCGTCCTCGACATCACCGGCGACGCACGTGTATGCGAGTCCCGGCACGTATACCGTCACGCTGATCGTCAACGGCAACAACACGCAGTCGCAGACGTCGCGCAACATCGTCGTCACGTCCGCATCGACGCCCGTGACCCCCGCGGTGACCGCGGCATTCGATGCCTCGACGACGACTCCGTCCGTGGGATCGCTGGTGTCCTTCACCGACAAGAGCAGCGGCTCACCGACGTCGTGGTCGTGGTCATTCGGCGATGGCAGCACGTCGGCGGCGCAGAATCCGACGCACGCGTATGCGGGCGCGGGCACCTACACCGTGACGCTCACCGCATCGAATGCAAATGGTCCGAGCGTCGCGACGAAGACGATCAATGTGCTTTCCGCGGCGCCGTACAACTCGCTCGTTTCGGTCGCAGCGCAAACCGGCGGCGCGAACGGCACGTCGTGGCGCACGGAGCTGAGTCTTTTCAACGCGGGCACGAATGGCGCGAGCATTTCGCTGCTGTTCCTGCCGAGCAACGGCGGCAGTGTGTTGTCGAACTCGCTGTTCCTCGCGCCGAAGCAATCGATCACGTACGCGAATGCGCTGCGCGATGTGTTCAGCATCGAAAGCGGTGCGGGCGCGATCACGATTCAGGCGGCGAGCGCCGGCACGGTCGCGGATTTACGCATCACGAGCCGCACGTTCACGAGCGGTTCGACCGGCACGTATGGACAAGCGGTTCCGGAAGTAGAGCCCGGCGCGCTCACGCGCACGCTGTACATCACGGGCATCGAAGCGAACGCCGCGTATCGCACGAACGTCGGCCTCGTGAATCGCGCGGAGACTCCGGTGAGCGCGGCGATCGCGTTGTTCGATGCATCGGGCAACAGTGTCTCGACGCGCACGGTCACGCTCCTCGGCAACAGTTTTCAGCAGCAGCCACTCAGTGCGTGGTTCCCGGCAGTGGATGGTGAGTCGCACGCGCACATGACGATGCGCATCATCGCGGCGTCGGATGCGGCGATCAGCGGCTACGCGTCGGTGGTCGACAACATCACGCAGGACCCGGTGTACATCCAGGCCGTGCCGTCGACGCGCGGCAACTCGATGATGATTCCGGTCATCGGCCGTTCGCCCGGCGCGAACGGAACGTTCTGGCGCAGCGACGTGACGTTCTTCAATCCGTCGGAATCGCGCATGGTGCTGACGCTTCGCTACAACGGCACGTCGAAGTCGCTGAGCATCGATTCCGGAGAGACGCAGGTGATGCAGGACGTCGTTGCGGAATGGGGGCAGCTCTCCGGCAGCGGCGCGTTGCAGATCACGTGGGGCAGCGGCGCGGGTCCGATCGTGACGAGTCGCACGTACACGAGCGTGAACGGCGGCGGAACGTATGGTCAGTCGATCGATCCGGTGTCGGTGTTCTCGAAGAGCGCGTTCGTTCCCGGACTACGCCACGATGCGTCGTATCGCTCGAACATCGGTTTCGTGAACGGTGGCGATGAAGCGGAGACATTCACGGTGAAGCTGTTGTCGCAGTCGGGCAATGAGCTCGCGCGGACGACGCTCACGCTCGGTGCGAAGTCGCAATCGCAGTACGCGGTGAATACGTTGTTTGCGAACGTGGGAACGAATCCGTTCACGCTGCAGATCGAAGGCGATGCGAATGCGAGTTTGTTCGCGTACGGCTCGATGGTGGATAACGCGTCCGGCGATCCCGTGTTTTTCGCAGGAAGGTAAGGGAAGCGGAGCGCCGGCGTCTCGCCGGCTGAGCAGTGCGCCGTCTCGGCGCGGG
>JACZCU010124274.1_pt1 | contig 95349 bp, 87 predicted proteins | sample 8641851 | NCBI WGS metagenome assembly JACZCU01 (sample SAMN15324605, study PRJNA640507) | soil metagenome | isolation source: monocropping sugarcane control | place: China: Luxin town, Laibin City, Guangxi Province | collected 2019-07-25 | depth 10cm m | reverse complement strand
GTGAGGGGGGACGCAGCACCGGCCGGCGGCACTGAAGTGGAGCGGCGGCCCCCCAGCCCGCCTTCGATTCTTACCGGCGGGCTAAGAGCCCGCCGCTCCACACTCACCTCGGATCGTAGAAGCGAACCGCCAGCACGCCAACGCCCTTCATGCCCTGCTCCGATTTCGGATCGTCCTGCACGACGACCATGAGATTCGGAAGCTGCTCGTCGTAAATCAAAACCGATGACGTCGAGACGCGCGGCTTGCCCGTGTTCTCGAGCAAATACTTGCGCTCGTCATCGAACGCGTGTCGCGCCGCGGGAAGAATCGTGAACAGCTCGAAGCGCACTGAATGCAATCGCTCGTTCTTGAACTCGAGCGTGATCGCCTTGTCCTCGGCGTAATCGACGACCACTTCGTTGCGGTCTTTTCCTTCCTTCGGATTCCACTTGTTCAGCGCTTCGAGCGTCTGCATGCGCGACATGCCGATCGAAAGACGGAACGACTCGAGCCGCATCCACGCGGTCTGGCTGGTGGACGGAAATGCGGTGAGCAGAAGCGCGAGTACGAGTCCGGGCATTAGTGGATGTAAGGCGCGTCGACCTGTTCGAGATTCCGGCGCGATTGGATGATCGACGTCGCGAGCATCGCGCGGCGTCCGATCTCGTCCCACTGCTCGTCGCGCACGAGATCCGGCACGGCGAGCGAAGGTCCGAGATTCACCGCGACGCAACCGGCATCGAGATACGTGTCGATCATGTCGAGCGGCACGGGACCACCGGCGAGCATCGGCACGTCGCGAATAGGACCGCGGATCGTGCGGATGTAGTCGGGGCCGCCGAGGTGATGAGCGGGGTAGACCTTGACGATGTCGCAGCCCGCTTCCCACGCGCGAATGATTTCGGTCGGCGTCGCCGCGCCCGCGATGCAGAGCAGATCGTGTTCGTTCGCATACTCGATCACGCCGTTGTCGGTGTGCGGCGAAACGATGATCTCCGCTCCGGCACGACGCGCGGTCGCGGCGTCATTCGTCGAGCGAACGGTTCCGGCTGCGACCGTGACCGTCGGTCCGAATCGCTTCACGAGCGACGACATCAACTCGATCGCATCGGGCGTCGTCATCGTCACTTCGATGATGCGAATGCCGTTGCGCGCATACGCTTCCGCGACTGCATGCGCCGCTTCGACATGATTCTCGCGAACGACACCGATGATCTGTTCCGAATGGACTCGCGCCAGGAGGTCTTTACGTGACATGCGGAGATTTTAAACCGGCGTCTAATGCATCGCCGCGATCAACGACCCAAACGCCGCTTCCTGCCGCAATCCATCAAGCCTCGGATCGACGTTGAGAAACACCATCCACGACGAGCGTTCATCGGCGGCGTTCTTCAAATGCTCCAGTGCTTTGTGCGTGTCGCCGAGGCCCGCATGCACGACCGCGATGTCGTATTGCGAAATGTAGCGTCGCGTTTGTTCGGCTTCGAGCTCGGCGATCAACTGCACCGCCTGCGCGCGTTGTCCGGCGATCGCATGCGTGTGCGCGAGCATGGCCACGAGAATCGGTACGCGCTCGACGTCGAGTGCACGATGAAACGTATCGATCGCTTCGGCATAACGCCGCTGCTGGCCTAACGCCATGCCGAGCCAGCCGTGCGCGGGGATGAAGTTCTCGTCGAGCTCCAGCGCTTTGCGAAAGCGCCGCGTCGCGCCTTCGTAATCGCGTGCGAAGTAAAACGGCCAGCCCGCGTGTACCGCGATGATGCGCGAGAGCGGATCGAGATCCGCGGACTTCGTGACTTGCGCGATCGCTTCGTCGAATCGCTCGCGCGCGCAGAGGAACATGCCATAGCCATCGTGCGCGGTCGCGTAATTCGGATTGAGCTCGATCGCGCGGCGATACGCATCCTCGGCGCCTTCCCAATCCCACTCGTACCACCAGCGCACCGCGGCGAGCGACGCCCATCCTTCCGCAAGCGAGTCGTCGATCTGCGTCGCCTGCACCGCCGCTGCTTTCGCCTTCGGCATCGTCTCCTGCGGCGGCAGCGGAACGTTCGTCGCGAGCGTCACGAACGAATCAGCGAGACCGGCGTACGCGCTCGCGAATGACGGATCGTTTTCGATCGCCTCGCGAAAGTACTGAATGCCTTTGCGCAGGCTGTCGCTCGTGCGTTTGTTCCAGTGATAACGGCCCTTGAGATAGAGCTGATACGCCTCGCTGTTTTCGGTCGGACCTTTTTTGAGTTTCTTCTTTTCGGCGCCGGTGAGTTTCAGCCGCAGTTTTTCCGAGATCTCGCGCGACATCTCCTCGGGGAACTTCATGATGTCCGCGAGTTCCCTGCTGTACGACTCGCCCCAGATCTGCGAGCCATCGAGCGCATCGACGAGCTCCACGTTGATCTGCAATCGCTCGCCGATGTGCTTCACGACGCCGGTGAGAATCGCACGCACGCGCAACTCGCGGCCGATCGCGAGCGGATCGAGATCGCGATTTCGAAAACGAAACACGGTGCTGCGCGCCATCACTTTGAGCTTCGGCAGTTGCGAAAGCTTGTTGATGATTCCTTCGGTGATGCCGTCCGTGAGGTACTCGGTCTCGGGATCCGGCGACGGATTCACGAGCGGCAGCACCGCGATCGAGTCGATCGTTTTCGATGTGCGCCGCTTCGTGATTTTGCGAATGAGATCGCCGCTGTCCGCTGATGCGCTGCTGCCGATTGCACGGAGCGTGAGCGAGAGATCGCGCGCGGACTGAAATCGCATCGCCGGCGCTTTCTCGACGCAGCCTTCGATGATGCGCTGAAACTCCGTCGGGACGAATGCGCTCAATGTCTCGCGCGGCAACTCGTCTTTGAGAATGGCGGCGATCGTCGCGGCGCCGGAGTCGCGATGAAACGGCTTTCGCGCCGTGACCATCTCGAAGAGGATGCAGCCGAGGGAAAAAATATCGGCGGTGGGATCGACGGGTTCGCCGCGCAACTGTTCCGGCGACATGTAGCCGAGCGTGCCGATCACCGTTCCGGGATCGGTTTGAAACCACTTCGTCGTCGGGATGTTCGCTTCATCGCGCTGCGAAAGGATCGGATCGGTTTGCGCGAGACCGAAGTCGAGAATCTTCACGCGGCCGTCGCCGGTGAGAAAAATGTTCTCGGGTTTGAGATCGCGATGCACGATCGATTTCGCGTGCGCGGCCGCGAGTCCTTCCGCGATCTCCGCGCCGACTTCCACCGCGCGACGCCAGTTCAGCGGCATGTCGCGCAGTTGCTCGCGCAGCGTTTTTCCTTCGAGCAATTCTGTGACGACGTAGAAGTTTCCGCTTTCGCGACCAACGTCATGCACCGCGACGATGTTCGGATGCGAAAGCGCCGCAATCGCGCGTGCTTCGCGTTCGAGTCGTGAGGTTGCTTCCGCGTCCTGCCATGCATCTTTCGCGAGGACTTTGATGGCGATGTCGCGGCCGAGTCGCGGGTCGCGTCCGCGATAGACCTCGCCCATTCCACCCTCGCCGAGGAGTGAGAGCACTTCGTAATGACCGACCTTCGACCCCGCCGCGAGCATGATTGGCTGGGTATTGTAGGTCTGCTCGACTCGGTTATCCTTTTCGCGCCCATGGTCCTGATCAACAAAGCGATCAACGAGGTTACGGTCAAGCTGGTGTACTACGGCCCCGGCCTCTGCGGAAAGACGACGAATCTCGAAAAGATCTACGCGAATCCGAAGCTCGAGAACAAAGGAAAGATGATCTCGATGTCGACGGAGACGGATCGCACGCTCTTCTTCGACTTCATGCCGATGGAGCTCGGCACCATCGCCGGACAGAAGGTGCGCGTGCAGCTTTACACCGTGCCCGGCCAGGTGTTCTACGACGCCACGCGCAAGCTCGTGCTGCGCGGCGCGGACGGCGTGGTGTTCGTCGCGGACTCGCAGGCGTCGATGAAAGACTCGAACCTCGACAGTCTCAACAACCTCAAGAACAATCTGCGCATCAACCGCATCGATCCCGAGAAGGTCGCGATCGTCTATCAGTACAACAAGCGCGATCTTCCGAACGTCTCGTCGGTCGAAGAGATGAACGCGTACATGAAGCCCGGAAACGCGCCGGTCGTCGAGGCGTCCGCGATCACGGGCGTCGGCGTGACCGCGACGTTCCGCGCTGCAGTGGCGCGCATTCTCGACAACCTCAAGGCCAACGTCGACACCGTGCTGCACGACCAGGCGCCGCTCACCGCGCCGGATATGTCGCAGCGCAGCGGCGTGGCCGCGCATTCGGCGGGAGTGCCAAAGCTTTCGATGCGCGGCGATGTGCCCGTGCCGCCGCCACCACCGCCCGCACCTCTCGACAATCCATTCGACACCGTGGATGAGGATCCGTTCGCGCACGTCGATGTGACAGTGGACGATCGCGCGGAGTGGGAAGAGTTGCTGGCGAACGCGAGAGCCGTGGTGGCCTCGCTGGAGACGGCGTTGGAACGCGCGCGCGAAACGGAACGCAAGTTAGCCGCAAGGCTGATGTAGCGGAACGCCGCCGCCTCGGCGGCTGAGCACGCGGCGTCCCGCCGCCCGCCCGGAGCGAGACGCTCCCTGCTCAGCCGGCGTGGCGCCGGCGCTCCGCTTCGTCCTATACACTCCCCAACTTCATGGCCTGGTACCAGGAATGGTTCGGCGAGGAGTATCTCGAGCTCTACTCGCATCGCGATGAACACGAAGCGCGGCAGCAGGTCGCGTTCTTTCAGCAGCAGGCCGGCGTGCTCGATGGTCCGGTCCTCGACCTCGCGTGCGGCATGGGCCGGCACATGCAGGAGTTGCAATCACACGGCTATCGCGCCGTCGGATGCGATCTCTCCTTCACGCTCCTGCGCACCGGCATTCGCGAGTACGGTGAGATGCCTCTCGCACGCGCGGACATGCGGCAGCTTCCTTTCTGCGACGGCGTGTTCGCGGGACTCGTCAACTTCTTTACCTCCTTCGGCTACTTCTCCGACGAAGACGAAAACCTGCAGGTGGTGCGCGAGATGTCGCGCGTGCTCGATGGCGATGCGATCTTTCTCTTCGACTATCTCAACGTCCACCGCGAGCTCGATCAGCTCGTCCACCGCGAAGACCGCGACACGCCCCTCGGCACCGTCAAGATCGAGCGCTGGTTCGACAGATCTGACCACTCGTTCAACAAACGGATAACGATTCGTGAAAAGCGTTACCTCGAGCGGGTGCGGGGATACGATCTCGACGAGATTTCAGCGATGTTCGCTTCATGCAATCTGTCGATCCGCTCTGCCTTCGGGAACTTCGACGGCTCGAAGTTCCATCATTCGTCTCCGCGCCTCATTCTGGTGGGGAGCCGGATGCGATGAGGGTTCCGCTCACTCAATACCCGGGGATGAATCGCTTCGTCCTCGACTGGCTTCGCGGCGACGAGCGATTTCTCGCGCGCTCGCCGCAATCGCAAACACGAAAGAACGTCACGCGCTCCGAAGTGCTCGTCGAGGCGATCGATGCGAGCAATCGCCGCTGGGGCATTTTCGCGAGCGATGCGTTGCGCGCGTGGGGACGCGGCGAGACGCTGACGATCATCGCCGGACAACAGGTCGGTTTCGCGGGCGGACCGCTGTACACGCTCGCGAAAATCGCGACACTGCTGCGCTTCAAACGCGACATGGAGAAGAACGGCATTCCGGTGACGGCGTTCTTCTGGATCGCGACCGAGGATCACGATTTCGATGAAGTGGCGACGCTGAACGTGCCGGTGTCGACGCTCGCATCGCACAAGGATGTGAATCGCCAGGTCGATCTGCTGTGTATGCGCGCGGTCCGCGGCGCGCACGATCGCGCGACCGTCGGATCGCTGCCGGTCCCCGAGGCGCTGATCACGCAGCTCCTCGCGCTCTATGACATCGACCGCCCGCAGTGGCTTCGCGAAGGCATTACGTTCCGCGATTCATTTGCCGAATTGATCGCGAGCGTCTTCGGCAACGAGCTGATTCTCATCGACGCGCTGCTGCCCGAGTTAAGACGCGAAGGCGCGCCGCTCTTCGACAAGATCCTCACGAACGAAGACGCGATTCAACGCGCGCTTCACGATCGCGGCACGGCGCTCAAGCGCGCGGGCTACAACGAACAAGTCGTTCCCAACGAAGACGGCAAGTACACGCTGCTGTACGAGATCGACGCGCACGGCAACCGCCAGCCGACCACTGCCAATCGCCAACCCGAAACCACGTCGACGACCGCTCTGACACGTCCTCTGTTGCAGGACGCGATCATTCAACCCGATATTTTTGTTGGTGGTCCCGCGGAGGTTTCGTACTACGCGCAGTTGCAACCACTGCACGATCTTCTCGGCGTCACTGCGCCACGTGTTGCTTTGCGCGGGCACGTGCTCATTGCACCGAAACGCGTCGCGCGTGCGCTGTCGCGCTACGAGATCGCGCCCGCCGATGTCTTTCAATCCGCGGATGCCTTGCTCGCCGAGAAAGAACCGGAAGGTGTTGCGCAGATTCGCGAGCTCGCGGAAATCGGCAAACGTGAATTGATCGCGCGCGTCGAGCAGATTGGCGAGCTCGCACTGCCCGCGGATCATTCGCTCTCGAATCGCATTGGCCGTTCGATCGGTCATCTCGAATATCACTTCGATAAATTGAGTGAGCGCGCCATTCGCGCGCTCGTGCGGAAAGACAAGGAACGGTTCACCGCCGCGCGCGAAATCGTGGCGACGCTCTATCCCGATCGTCACGTGCAGGACCGCGTCGTGAGCTGGTTCTCGTACTGGTGCGAGCACCAAACGCATTTGATCGAGCGCGTGTTGGAAGAGGTAGAGGTGGATTCCGACCATTTCAGAATCGTGGAGATTTAATGGCTGACACAGTCGATCTGATTTTCTTCGGCGCGCATCCGGACGACGTCGAATTGTCCGCGGGCGGCACAGTTGCGAAATCCGTAAAGGATGGATTGCGCGTTGGCATTGTGGATTTGACGCGTGGCGAAATGGGCACGCGCGGCACGCCGCAAATTCGCAAGCGCGAAGCGGCAGCGGCCGCGAAGGCGTTAGGCGCGTCGTTTCGAATGCAACTCGATTTCCAGGACGGAAATCTGCAAACCGGGCGCGAGCAGGAATTGCAAATCATCGAGATCCTGCGTACCTACCGCCCGAAACTCGTCATTGCACCATGGCCGGATGATCGCCATCCCGATCACACGCGCACGGGTAACATCGTGACGGAAGCTTCGTTCTATGCGGGATTGCGCGCATTGGAAACAGGACTCGAAGCGCATCGTCCACAGACCGTTCTGTATTACATGCAGAATTACATGCTCGCGCCGTCATTCGTCGTCGACGTATCGAAAACGTGGAAGACGAAAATGAAATCGGTGTACGCCTACAAATCGCAATTTCACGATCCGAAATCGAAAGAGCCCGCGACGTTCATCTCCGATCCTAAGTTTCTGGCGATGATCGACGCGCGCGGACGCCATTTCGGCGCACTGATTAATGTCGAATACGGCGAGGCATTTATTACGAAACAGCCGCCGCGCATCGATGACATGATCGCGGCGTATTCGGGCCGCGAAATTTAATTTGGAGTGCGGTGGCGCAAGCCACCGCTTTCAAAGCGGCGACTCACGTCGCCGCACTCCATAGACATTTATGAAAATCGGCATTACCTGTTACCCGACTTTTGGCGGCTCCGGCGTCGTCGCAACGGAGCTCGGCCTCGCATTGGCGAAGCGCGGCGATGATGTGCATTTCATCAGCTACGCAATGCCGTCTCGCCTGAATATCCTGCATGAGCGCGTGCATTTTCACGAAGTGAACGTCACGCCTTATCCATTATTCGATCCTTATCCGCCATATACGCTCGCATTGGCGACGAAAATGGCGGAGGTCGCGGCGTACGAGAAACTCGATGTGCTGCACGTGCATTACGCGATTCCGCACGCCATTAGCGCATTTCTCGCGAAACAGATCCTCAAAGGGAAAATCCGCGTCATTACGACGTTGCATGGCACTGACATTACGCTTGTCGGGCGCGATGAGAGTTATCTCCCGATTACGAAATTCGGGATTGAGAGCTCGGATGAGGTAACCGCGGTCTCACAATGGCTCAAAGAAGAAACGTCGCGTAATTTCGCGACGGATAAGGCCATTGAAGTCATTCCGAATTTTGTCGACCCCGCGAGATTTCATCGTTCGCCGAGTCCGTTCTGCGACATGTACGGGAAGCGCGGCGAGAAACTCGTCTGTCACGTTTCGAATTTTCGTCCGGTGAAGCGCGTGATGGATGTCGTGGAGACATTCGAGAAGATCACGGCGAAGGTGCCGAGTCGCTTGATCATGATTGGCGACGGTCCCGATCGTTCGCGTGCCGAGGCATATGCGCGTGCACATCATCTGCGCGACAAAGTTACGTTCCTCGGCAACGTCCCTAATCTCGAAGAGGTCCTCGGCGGCTGCGACCTGTTCATCCTGCCGTCCGAATCGGAATCGTTCGGTATGGCCGCATTGGAAGCGATGGCGGCCGAAGTCCCGGTCATTGCGACGAATACCGGCGGATTGCCCGAAGTCGTCACGGATGGCGAGACCGGATTCTTACTGCCCGTCGGCGACGTCGACGGTATGGCGGAACGCGGCATGGAAATCCTGCGCGACGACGCGTTGCGTAAGAAGATGGGCAAACGCGCGCGCGCGCTTGCCGTTGATCGATTCGATGAACAGAAGGTGTTGCCGATGTATCGGATGCTCTATGAGCGGGCGATTTCCTAAGGTTCCGCTCTTAATCCGCCTACCGCGCCTGCGTTCTCATAAATTTCGCGATAGCGCTCATACGAATTCATCACCTTGCGCACGTAGTGCTTCGTCTCGTCGAAATTAATGGCGGTGAGGAAGTAATCCTCACCGCTGCCGGATTGCATGCGCGTCCACAATGCAACCTGATTCGGTCCCGCGTTGTACGCGGCGGCGACACGATAACGATTTCCGTCAAATTTGCCGGCGAGCTCATTGATGTACTTCGCGCCAAGCCGGATGATCACGCGCGGGTCATAAAGGTCTTCAGGCGAGACATCGACGAGGCCGACGTCGCGACCAATATCGCGCGCCGTGGTGATGATGAACTGCAGCAGCCCACGCGCCGCGGCTTGTGATTTCGCGCGTGGATTAAACCGCGATTCCTCGCGCATGATCGATAGCACGAGCGTCGGATCGGCGTGATACCGATTTGCGTCCTCCGTGATCGCGTCATAGAAGTAACGCGGGTAAAGCAATCGCCGCACGATGCTCGGCAACAAATCAGGATGAAAATCCGAAGGCACAGCCTTCATCATCACTTCGATCGCATAAATCGATTCTTTCGACGCACCGCCGAGATTCAATTCGTACGAACGCGCGAGTGCGTTACTCGCAGGTCGTAATGGCCATTTGCTCTCGATTGCAGGAACCGCTTCGTCGTAAAGGCCTAATGCCATGAGTAACGTCGATGAATCGTTGGGATCCACATTGGGGAGCGATGGCAACGCGGGTGGTTTTAATTCGAGTACCGCGCGATAAACCGGTAATTCGCGATAAATCGATTCGAGGATCTTCTGTTGTGCCGCACGGTCCTTCGACGACAGCAGAATGCGATCGGTCTGCAGGCTCTTCGCGGCTTCGAAGCGTTTCGCGGCGATGAGATTCTTCACCTGCGCTTCGCGAATGCTCAACTCGCGAGTGAGCTTCGGCGCCATCGCCGCGGAATCGAGTCGCGTTCGTGCGAAGTACGCGTAATGCGTCGGTGCCTTGGAGCGCAGCACTTCGAGATACGAACGAAACGACGCCGATGGATCGCGCGACTCCAGCGCCCTCGCGCGCCAGTACGCAAACTCAGCTTTGTCGTAATCGTCAAGCAGCACCCGCGGCACTGAGTCGAGCGTCGTCACGCACGCGCCCGTGTTGTTCGCCGCGAGCATCGCCACTGCGTACGCGAGTGAGCTTTCGAGATTCGCGCGCTCGTTAGGCGCCATTTTCTTCACTAGCGCGAGATCAGCGGCTGCCTCGGCGAATCGCTTCTGCTTCAGTCTCGTGCGCAATCGTTGTGTCAGCGCCGCGAGCGTGGCGGGATATTTTCCTTTCACCGCAATCGCTCGCGTCATCAGCGTCTCGGCGGTTTTATCGTCACCGCGCAATTGTGCCGATCGCGCCGCGTGCCAATAGAACGGACATTGTTGCGAAGGCGCTTTCGTCACCGCCGCGCCGCGCAAATACGCCGCCTGCGCCTCGGCGTAATTCTCCGCGCCGAAATACGCGCGGCCCAACGCGAACTGCAAATCATCGGAATACTTCTGTTTTAACGCCGACTGCAGGAGCGCGATTGCACGGTCGTAATGTCGATGCTTCTGAAACGTCTCGCCGAATGTTGCGCGTTGCTCCACGGTGAGGCGCTGTAAGAATTGTGGTTGATCCAATGCCCGCGTAACACGATCCGCTGCGTCATCGCCAGTGCCGCCACGCAACAACTCGAGCCCGCGCGTGAACGCGACGTCCGGTTGTGAATCGACAATCGCCTCGACAATGCGGGCGCTGACTTCGCGCCGCCGATCCGTCGATGCCGACGGTGCAATCTTCGCCGCAAATGCAGTCAATGCGTTCGCATCGCCACGCTCCGCAAGCCATTCGAGCTCTTCGTCAATTGCTTCGTCGCGGTAAATCGATTGCGGATGCTCGTCAATGAGCAACAACCGCCAATGACTCGCCTCTGCACCTTCTGCAATCGATGCGCGGTGATAAAGCGCGCGATCGCGAAACGGATGTCCCTTTGCAAGGAACGGTTCTAACTTCTGCGCCGCCGCGTCGCGATCATCAATCTCAACCAACGCACGCGCATGCAAATACGCGAGCTCGTATTTCTTGTAGAGATCGGGATGCTTCGTCTCGATTGCGTTCAGTAAATCGACGAGCTGCTGGCCATTGAGCTCGCGAAATGTCGCCGACCATTGTGCAATCGGCGGGATTCCCTGCGGCGCAATCGGTTTTTGTTCGCCTGTGGCTGGACGAAAAACACGATGCCGCACGACGCGCTGTCGATGCGCGATCGTCATGACAATCGCGAGCAGCGCGACAAAACTAACGGAGAGGATGACGAGTAAACGTTTGCGCGTGGTCAAGAATCGTCTCGGGCGAGCGTTCCCGAGAGAATGGCCTGCGGAGCTCGCCTGAGAATCTCACGGCGTGCAAAGGCATAGCCAACGATTGCATCGACGAGCATGCGCCGCCCATCCGCGGATAGGAGGATCAGAATTCGTTCCTTCACCTCGCGCACTTCAATGATGTCTTCCCAGCGCATCCACTGACCCTGCTTGCCGAAGACTTTGAAGAGACGGTTCTCGTACTTCACGCCTTCCTCGCTCAAATAGATGTGATCGCCGTATTGCAGGATCGCCGCGCCGAACGTGCCGAGGAAGAGGAGCAGGAGAAGAATCATCGGGAGCGCTTCGTAATCGGTCGGATGCTCCGAGAGATACATGAAAAACACCGCGGCCGATGCACACGTCGCCGCGACTGAAAAGATCTTCGGCACCGGAGGCCGCTCGAATATCTGCACCTTTTCTTCGCTCATCACGAGTTCCTACTCATAACACGGTGATTTGGGCGCGCGTGTCACGGTTGGTGGTCAACCGGATACAATCCCGCCCCTTATGCGCTGGAGTCGTTTCTTCATCAACACACTTCGTGAGGTTCCCGCGGACGCGGAAGTCATCAGCCAGAAGCTGATGATGCGCGCCGGGATGATTCGTAAGGTCGCGGCCGGCATTTACACGTATCTGCCGCTGGGCCTGCGCTCGGTACACAAGCTCGAGAACATCGTGCGCCAGGAGATGGAGCGCGCGGGATCGGTCGAACTTTCGATGCCGGCCATTCAGCCGGCGGAGCTCTGGCAGGAATCGGGCCGCTGGCAGAAGTACGGAAAAGAGCTGCTGCGCATCAAGGATCGGCACGATCGCGATTTCGTGTTCGGACCGACGCACGAGGAAGTCATCACCGACACGGTTCGCGACGCGATCAATTCGTATCGGCAGTTGCCGGTGAATCTCTATCAGATTCAGACGAAGTTTCGCGACGAAGTGCGTCCGCGCTTCGGCCTGATGCGCGGCCGCGAGTTCATCATGAAGGACGCGTACTCGTTTCACTCGAGCCGCGAGTCGCTCGATGAAACGTATGACGCCATGCGCGATGCGTACACGCGAATCTTTCATCGTTGTGCGTTAGACCACGTACCGGTCGAAGCCGATACCGGGAACATCGGCGGTTCGGCATCGCACGAGTTCATGGTCCTGGCGCAGAGCGGCGAGGACGCGGTGGTGAGCTGCCCGAATTGCCGTTACGGCGCGAACGTGGAGAAGGCGACGTCGAAGTTTTTCGACGACGAGGTCGAGCCGGCGCCGTCCGAGGCGATTGCAGAGTTGCACACGCCGGGAACGCAGACGATCGATGATGTCGGCCGCTTCCTGCACAAGCCGACGTCGCAGCTCGTCAAGACGCTGGTGTTCGATACGGATCTGGGCGCGGTGATGGTCCTGATTCGCGGCGATCGCGAAGGTAACGAGATCAAGATCAAGAATCACCTCGGCGCGCAGTGGCTCGAGATGATCGGCGAGTCACGCTTCGAAGAAGAAACCGGCGGCGTGATCGGATACTGCGGTCCCGTCGGCACGAAGTGCAAGCGCGTGCTCGCGGATGCTTCGCTGAAAGGCCGCAAGCGCTGGATCGTCGGTGCGAACAAGAAGGATCATCATCTCGATTACGCCGTGCCGGGTCGCGATTTTCCAGAGCCGGAGTTCGGCGACTTCACGACCGCGATTGCAGGCGATCCGTGCGTGCGTTGCGGCACCGCGCTCGAGATTTATCGCGGCATCGAAGTCGGTCACATTTTCAAGCTCGGCACGAAGTACTCCGAGGCGATGCATTGCGAGTATCTCGACGAGGGCGGCAAACGCGTCCCGATGATCATGGGCTGCTACGGCCTCGGCATCGGTCGCACCGTGGCGTCCGCCGTCGAACAGAGTCACGACGCGGACGGAATCATCTGGCCGATGCCGATCGCACCGTTCGAAGTCCTCGTGACGATCGTCGGCAAAGAAGAAAACGTCGTGAGTACCGCGACGGATGTGTACGAGAAACTCAAGGCCGCGGGCATCGATGCATTGCTCGACGATCGCGATGAACGTCCCGGCGTGAAGTTTAAGGATGCGGATCTCATCGGCATCCCGCTGCGCATCGCCGTCGGTGCAAAGAGCCTCGCGAACGGACAAATCGAGTGGAGCTGGCGCAAAGATCGCGCGAAACAACTCGGTGCGCCGGACGAGGTTTTGTCGCTGGTGATTGAGAGTGTCAAGAAGGAACGTGGGTAAATAAATGTGACGAGCGATGGAATTCATCGCTCGTCACGCGGATCGCATCTGGCCGAGCGGTTTTCATAGCGGCGGACCCTTCGTGCCACTAATGCTTCCAGCCATCGGTCTTGCGGCGACGATCAGCTGGCTGCCGGTGGTCGCGATCGTTGATTGGATTCAACACGCGGTGCGCCGCACAGCGTGACGAAGACCGCAAATCGGTCGTGCAAACTCGTTTATCCTTCTTCGTATGCGTAAGATCGCTCTGGCCCTCTCGTTGTTGCTCGCTGTTCCTCTGTTCGCACAGAACGTGGACATCGAGGCGTTGTCCGGATTGCAATTCAACTTCGGAAATCCCGGCGCGCGATCGCTCGGCATGGGCGGCGCGTTTCTCGGTCTCGCGGACGATGCTTCGGCCGCCGAAGCAAATCCCGCGGGCCTGACGATTCTGCGCAAAGCCGAGTTTTCGATCGAGGCGCGCAATTACCTCGAGCAGCAGGTCTTCACCACGAGCGGTACGTTTCCGGAAGTGACGCGCACGCCGTTCACGCATCACAGCGATCGCGTGGTCGTTTCGTTTGCGAGCGCGGTCATTCCGATCAAAAACAAATTCACGATCGGCGCTTACTTTCACGAGCCGCTGAACAATGAAGGCGGTGGCGTGGTCGCGCCGACGTATGACGATCTCACCGGCGATCTCGAGACCACCGTTCCGAATTTCTATCTGCCGACGCAGCGCAGCGGCAACAACGTCGTTCCGGTCGGTGAGCCGATCAGCAAACTCGATTGTGAAGCGCGCCGCCGCCAGCTCAATGATCCGTTCTCGTGTCTCGAGTATCGCGTCGATCCGTTCGTCTCCGCGCTGTCCGTTCGTCAGCGCACGTTCGGTCTCGCGGGCGCGTGGCAGGTGCATCCGAAGTTCTCGTTAGGCGCGACGGTTCGTCATCAGCGCTTTCAGGAATCGGCGTTCACGTTCCGCTTCACGCAGCAGCTCGATCCGAAGCAGGTGCTCGTGCAGGCGACGGCGACTCCGAATGGCGAGTCGGTTGATCTCAAGGAAGAATCCGATACGACGTTTGCGGTTGGCTTCAAATGGTCGCCGACCGACAAGATCAGCGTCGGCGGCGTGTACAAGCAGGGACCGCAATTCGATACCACGCTGCTCTACGCCGATTCGAGCACAGGCTTCGATCTAATCAACGCTGCCGACACGACGTTCCACGTTCCCGATGTCGCAGGCGTGGGCGTTTCGATTCGTCCAATTCCCGTGCTGACGATCAACGTCGACGCGGTGCACGTGAAGTATTCGAATCTCGTCGACAACGTCGTCACGGTGTGGCCCGCGGTCGCTGCGGTCGATGAACCGTTCAAGGCCGAGGATGTGATCGAAATTCACGCGGGCGCCGAGTACTTCTTCGCGACGAAGATTCCGTTCGCGCTGCGCGCGGGTTACTGGCGCGATCCGAAACACAACGTGACGTGGAACGGCCCGCTGAATCATCCGGATTACGTCGCCGAAGCGATGCTCTTCCCCGAAGGTGAAGATCAAAATCACTTCAGCGTCGGCGCAGGTGTGGCGTGGCCGCGGTTCCAGGTCGACCTCGCGTACGAAACCTCGGATCACTACAAAGTCGGATCAGTGTCGTTCGTGACGCGCTTCTAACACCTATGTCATCCCGAGCGCGAGCGAGGGACCTGGGCGGGTGGGCGCCACGAAGTACGTGTCCGCATGTCAGGCCCCTCGCTTCGCTCGGTATGACACGTGGCTAAAGCGCGTCCAGCGCGACATCCATCAACTCGAACCGCTGCCAGCCCGCGAAGTCGTAATGCCACCATTCGCTCGGCAGCGGTTCGAAGCCGTGCTTCACCATCACCTCGCGCAGCAGCGCGCGATTCTTCAGCGCCTCTTCGGGAAGATCGTTGAAATCGTGGTGCGCGCGTGACGTGAAATCGTCGTACGGCGTCGGCATCGTCAGTTCGTTGCCCGTCTTCAAATCGATGAGCGTGAGATCCACCGCGGCGCCGCGATTGTGCCGCGAGCCTTTCGCTGGATCCGCGACGTAATCGGGATTCTTGATCGGCTCCCACATCGCGACCGTCACGCGATACGGCCGATACCCATCGAACACCTTGATGCCGATGCCCTGCGTCGCGAGCTCGCGTTGCACATCCGCGAGCGCGTTCGCTGCCGGCGCGCGCAGATACGCCTTCGCCACCGGATACAACGTCGTCTTCATGAAGTTGTTCGGCGTCGCATACCGGATATCGAGCGGAATGTTCAGCGACGCAAGATCGATCAGCCGCTTCTCCGGATCGGCGGCCGCGAGCTTCTCGTACGTCGCGCGATCCGGAACGACGTACAACTTCGGTGGCGCGCTGGCGCACGCAATGGTCACGAACAGCAGCGCCAAGTTGATCGCACGTTTCATGTCGCCTAATGTATCCGCCTCCATGGAGCTCGACATCTTCTTTTCCATCTGTCAGACCGATGTGCACGGATACGTGCCGAGCGAGCGCGTGATGTTCGAGAACTTCTTCGAACAGGTCGAGCTCGCGGATCAACTCGGATTCGGCACCGCGTGGGTGGCGGAGAGTCATCTCTCCACCGAGGTGCAGAAGACGAATCCGGGCGCGGTGATCCCGCACTTTGTCGGTGAGATCGGATTGAACACCGACATCCTGCAACTCGCGCATCGCGTGTTTGCGCGCACGAAACGCATTGGCGTCGGCTCCGCGATCATGAACATTCTCTGCAACGGCGGACCGATTGCCGCGGCAGAGCGCATCAAGACCTTCCTCGCGCTGCACGGTCTCGATGAAAACGAACGGCGTCTGCTCACGATCGGCTTCGCGTCGGGACGCTTTCCGTTCATCAACGTGCCGTACGGAATCGTCCCGCGCAATCCGGTCGAAGCCGCGGCGTGGCCGGTCGTCAAAAGCAAAATCTTCGAAGAAGCGACGGAGATCTTTCTGCGTTTGTTGAAAGGCGAGACATTGAGCTCGGATTCGATCGCGCGCCGTTCATTGAAGCGCTCCGACTTTCGCGGCGACGCCGACTGGCAGCGCGTCATGGACGCGCATGGTCAATACGTTGACGAAGTACCGCTCGAGCCGCGCTGGCGCTTTCCGAATCTCAAGATCGTGCCGCACGAATCGCGCATGGATCTGCTGCGACTCTCGATCGGCTCGCACGATTCCGCGACGCAGATCTTCGCAAACACGATCCTGCCGGTCGGCGTGTTCAATCTCTCGATCACGCCCGGCGATGAAATCGAGAAGACGAACGAGCGAATGCTCACGCACTATCACCCGGACGGCGGCGGCTGGAAGCGCCGATTGATGCCGCGCACGGTGCTCGTCTTCATCAATGACGACAAGGCACAGGCTGAAGCCGAGGCGAAGGATGCGTTGTCGAATTACTGGCGCGCGCTCGAAGGCACACTTGATGAGGAGAAGGTGCGCCGTGCCACGAACAACGCGCTGGTCGGCGACGCCGCAACGATCGTCGAGCAGATGCGCGGACGCTTCCATCCCGAAGACCGGCTCATGCTCTGGTTTGATTTTAATAATCACGACTCGAAACGAGTCATGAAAAACATGACTGATTTCATGGCCAAAGTCGCGCCTCATTATGCCAACTGATTTACAGGAACCAAAAACGTTCGACGAAACCGCGGCGCCGAACTTCGCGCGGGCCATGCCTAACTGGCAGCCGCTCGTCGAGTACCGCCGCAACGGCGTCGCCGAGAACACCATTCATGGCGCGGTGTCGTGGGTGACGGGGAAGACGCTGCTCTATTCGTTCGGCGGGAACGTCGAGGTCTACGGACGCTCGATGGTCAAGCCGATCATGATGAAAGTCTTCGCGCGCGACTTCGCGACCGCGCTGAACGGCGAGCAGCAGGCGATCTCCGTCGCATCGCACAACGGCGATGCCGAGCACGTCGCGGCCGCGCGCTCGATCCTGCTCGAAGGCGAGTGGGGGTTGATGCAGACGCCGCTCGACGTGCCGCTCGTGCAATTCGGCCGTCAGGTGCGCCGCCCCCGCCGCTGGTATCACTGCTGTTCCGGCGAGCACGCGGCGATTCTCAAAGGCTGCAAGCTGCGCGGCTGGCGGCGCGTCGGCTACGTCTGGCCGCACCATCCGTTCTTCCAGGAGTACCTCGGCTACATCAAAGCCGTGCTCGGTTCCGATTGGAAGATGGGCACGATCGCGAAGGACGGCTGCGGCTTGCCGACCGTCTCAATGACCGTCACCGATCTCGCGAAGCTCTTCGCGAATCTCGTCACCGAGAAAGATGCTGATTGGATCTGGAACGCGATGATCGAGCATCCCGATCTCATCGGCGGCTTCAATCGTCTCGATTCGACGATTCTCAAAGCCTGCAATGGCCGTGTGATTGCGAAAGAAGGTGCGGACGGTCTGTTAGGCCTGGCGATCGAACATCCTGAATATCCCGACGGCTTAGGTGTGGTCGTGAAGATCGCGCACGGCTGGAATCCACAAGCCACGTGGTACATCGCGCGCTACATCCTCGGCGTCCTCGGGTTCGAATTTCGTAATCCTTACAAACTGCGGCGACAGAAGGCCTTCATTGTGCCCGAGGTCATTCCGCCGGGGTTGAGGGAACGGATGACGTCCATTGTGCCGTGGGACTCATGGGATCCCGATATCGATCGCTGGGAGTTCAATCCGGAGGAGTTCGTTGCGCCTCGCTAACTTCATTGACGGCCGCTTTGTTGCTCCGGTTTCGAATCAGTACTTCGACGACATCGAGCCGGCGACCGGAAACGTCCTTGCGCAGATTCCGGATAGTGATCGTGGTGACGTCGATGCCGCGGTCGCAGCGGCGAAACGTGCGTTTCCACAATGGTCACGCACGCGCGCAGAAGAGCGCTCGCGCATACTGCTGAAGCTCGCGGACCTCATTGAAGCGAACCTCGACGAATTAGCGGCGTTGGAGAGTCGCGACAACGGCAAGCCAGTCTCGCTTGCGAAGCGCATGGACATTCCGCGTGCCGTTGCGAACTTCCGCTTCTTTGCGACCGCGATTCTGCATCACGCGTCCGAAGCACATGTGACGGACACAGTGGCGCTCAATTACACACTGCGACAGCCGATCGGCGTCGCGGGACTGATCTCGCCGTGGAACCTGCCGCTGTATTTACTGTCGTGGAAAATCGCGCCGGCGATTGCGAGCGGCAACACCTGCGTTGCAAAGCCGAGCGAATTAACGCCGCTGACCGCGAATCGGCTCTGTGAATTATCGATCGACGCCGGATTGCCCGCGGGCGTAATGAACATCATTCACGGCTACGGCGCAAAAGCCGGTGCGGCGATTTGCGAGCATCCTGATGTGCCGTTGATCTCGTTTACCGGCGGCACTGTGACGGGCGCGCGAGTCGCGGCGGCAGCGGCGCCGATGTTCAAGAAGCTTTCGCTGGAGTTAGGCGGGAAGAATCCAAATTTGATTTTCGCCGACGCCGATCTTGATCAGGCGATTGCGACGTCAATTCAGTCGAGCTTCGCGAATCAGGGCGAGATTTGTCTGTGCGGCTCGCGAATCTTCGTCGATCGCGCGATTTACACGCAGTTCGTTGAACGATTTGTTGAAGCGACGAGGAAATTACGCATCGGCGATCCAACGGACGCCGCAACGGACGTCGGTGCATTAATCAGTGAAGCGCATTTACAGAAGGTTGCGGGTTACATCGAGCTCGCGAAACAGGAAGGTGGCGCGGTCGTTACCGGCGGCAACCGCGTCGATCGCGATGGCTTTTTCATGGAGCCCACTGTCATTACGGGTCTTGGCTGCGACCGGCGTGTCTTACAGGAAGAGATCTTTGGACCTGTCGTGACGATTACGCCATTCGACAGCGATGCCGAAGCGGTCGAGTTTGCGAATTCAACGCGTTATGGATTATCCGCGACCGTATGGACGCGTGATTTGCAGCGTGCGCATCGCGTTGCCGCTGAATTACACGCTGGAACCGTGTGGATCAATTGCTGGTTGTTGCGTGATCTGCGCGTGCCGTTCGGCGGAATGAAAGACAGCGGTGTCGGCCGCGAAGGTGGTTTCGAGTCCCTGGCGTTTTTCACGGAGGCAAAGAATGTCTGCGTCAAACTATGAATCAACCGGCCGCGGCGAAATCGTCGGCGGCGTGCTCGCGCCGCATCCGCCGCATATCGTTTACGGCGAAAACCATTGGCGCAATGAGCCGAAATCCGAATGCGGCTGGGAAGTGCTGCGCTGGGGCTATGAGCGCGCGCGGAAACATTTTCTCGCGAAGAAGCCGGACGTCATCCTCGTGCACTCGCCGCACTGGCAAACGGTTATCGGCCATCATTTCCTCGGATTACCCGAATTTCACGGATTGTCCGTCGATCCCATCTTCCCGAATCTCTTTCGCTTTAAATACGACTTGAAGGTCGACGTTGAACTCGCGGAAATGATTGCAGAGGAAGGTCGCGAGATGGGACTCATCACGAAAATGATGAGAAACCCGCACTTTCGCGTTGATTACGGGACGATCGTTTCCTGTCACATGATGAATCCCGAGTGGGATATCCCCATTGTGGGCATCTCGTCGAACAACTCGCCGTATTACTTCTCCAACGAAATGGGCCAGGCGCAAATGATTCAACTCGGCCAGGCGACGAAACGTGCAATTGAGAAGAGCGGCAAACGCGCGGTGCTGCTCGCATCCAATACGCTCTCGCACAGACATTTCACAACAGAGCCCGATATCCCCGAAGACATGTCCCGCGAGCACGTTTATGAGCACAGTGGCTATTTGTGGGACATGCAGGTCATTGATTTGATGCGCAAGGGCCGCACAAAAGAATTGATCGCCATCCTCCCCGAGTTCATGGACCACGCGGTGAGCGAAGTGAAAGCAGGATCCCTCGCGTGGATGCTCAGTGCGCTGGATTTCCCACAATACCCCGCCGAGATTTACGGCTACTGGACCGTGATCGGGACTGGCAACGCGGTCGTTGGATGGGATCCGATATTGAGAGAGGCGGCGGTGTCGCAGGTGGTGTGAAGAAGAATTGAAAATTGAAAATTGAGAATTGAAAAACGCGCGATGGAGAGTGGTAAAGGTGCTGATCTTCGGGAGCGGGCGTTCGAGTTCGGATGCTCGGTACTCGGAATGCATCGGTACTACTATCGTCGTGATCCGTCGCTGCGTAATGTCACGCAACAAGCTTCTGCCGCTGCAACGAGTATCGGTGCAAACCTCGAAGAGGCCGATGCCGGTCAGAGTCGGGCGGATTTCATTTCGAAATGCAATATTGCATTGAAAGAGGCGCGCGAAACGCGCTACTGGTTGCGAGTCGTTGCGCGATTCGCGCCATCGTCGCGCATGAATGAGCTCATTGCGGAATCGACAGAACTGATTGCCATCCTGACAACGATCGTTCGAAAGAGCAGAACCAAATGAACGGAAATTGCGCCGTGTGCACCATTTTCAATTTTCAATTTTCAATTTTCAATTCGCCGAGGTCCGCTTGATCCTGAAGGCCTACATCGTCCCCGGCCAGCCCCATCCGCTCCTGGCGCCGGAAAAGAACGCGGGCTGGGCTTCATTACGCCGCAATTACGAGGCCGTCGGTCGTGAGATTGCGAAATCCGGCGCCGAGTTGATTCTCGTTTATTCGACGCAATGGTTTTCGGTGATTGGACATTTGTTTCAGGTCGATCCGAAACCGCGCTGGACGCTCGTCGATGCTAATTGGTACGAGTTCGGCGAGATTCCTTATGAATTTCGAATCGATCCTGAGTTCGGCAAGCTCTACGCAAAGTTGTGTAAAGACCACGGCATGCAGGCCGCCACTGTGGCGTATCACGGATTTCCGATCGATACCGGTACTGTCGTCGCATTGAAGCTGCTCAATCCCGACAACAAGATCCCGGCCTCGGTGGTGTCGTGCAACATTTACGCGGAGCGCGAGGAAACCCGCGCATTGGGACTCGCGGGCCGTGCGGCCATTGAGGCCTATGGCAAGAAGACGGTCGTCGTTTGCGTGACGAATTTCTCCAATCGCTACGAAGTCGCGGAGATCGATCCGGCGCACGACAAGATTTCCTCGCAAAAAGACGACGAGTGGAATCGCAAACTGCTGGAGATGTTTGGCGAGGGTCGTCTCGAAGACGTCGCACAGGTTGCGCGTGATTTTGCGCGCGAAGCCAATGCGGACATGAATTTCAAAGCGATCTGGTGGCTCGGCGCCATTATGGGCGAGCACAATCGCTATGACGGCAAGGTTTGGGATTATCAGCCGGTGTGGGGCACGGGCAACGCGATCGTCGAATTAACTCCCAATGAGCGCAAGCAAATGGAATGGGAGAAGGAATTCGACGAAGGCCCATTGCCGGATTTCACTGCCGGTACCGGGCTCGAAACGCACAATGTGCTTGCCGAAGCGCCGGATACGCATCGCGAGAGCGAATTGTCGTCGCAAGACGATGGTCTGCGCTCGGCGCCGTCGCCTAACGTCATTCGAACCGATAAAGCGCCGAAGCCGGTCGGTCCGTATCCGCATGCGCGTCGTGTCGGCGACATGCTCTTCTTGTCGGGCATTGGACCGCGTACGCCGGGCACGGGCGAAATCCCGGGTTTATTGCGCGATGGTGCGGGCAGCGTGATCGGTCACGACATCGAAGTGCAGACACGCGCGTGCCTCGAGAACATCAAGACGATTCTCGAAGAAGCGGGATCGTCCATGGACAAAGTGCTCGACGTGACGGTTTATCTCACCGACATGCAGCGCGATTTCCAAACGTTCAATCGCATCTACGCCGAATACCTCGGCCACGTCCAGCCGACGCGCACCACAGTGGGCGTCGATTCTCTGCCGACTCCGATTGCCATTGAGCTGAAAGTGATCGCCGCCGCGTGACGCTTATCGATATCTCGCCAGTCGTTGATTCGACGATCGCTGTATGGCCAGGCGATGCGCCGTATGCGCGCAATGTCAGTCTCGACATGAACGCCGGCGCGAATCTCACGCTGTCCGACATCCGCACTACAGTGCACGTTGGCGCACATGCGGACGCGCCGAGTCATTACAGTGCGACCGGCGAGGATATCGGCGCTCGCAGCCTGCATTACTACATCGGCCCATGCGTTGTGTGGCGTGTCGATGTGCAACGCGGCGAGCGCATTACGCCCGCGCATGTCGCGAATAAGCAGCTATTGGCGACGCGCGTGTTGTTTTACACCGGCACGTTTCCCGATCCACGCAATTGGAATGACGACTTTGCGAGTCTCTCCGCGGAGCTCGTCGACTGGCTGCACGCGAAAGGCGTCATTACGATCGGGATCGATACGCCGTCTGTCGATTTATTTGACGACAAAGTGCTCGAAGCGCATCAGGCGCTCGCTCGGCACGACATGGCCAATCTCGAAGGGCTCGTGTTGGATCGCGTGGCAGAAGGGCGATATGAATTGATCGCCCTTCCGTTGCGACTCGCGGGTGCGGATGGCAGCCCGGTGCGCGCGGTCTTGCGAGGAGTGTAGGGAACGGAGCGTCTCGCTCCGGGGCGACGGCGGAACGCCGCGAGCTCAGCTGGCGCGGACGCCGGCGTTCCCCGAATACGCGTCCATCAATCGCTTCGCCGCGGCTTCATAGCCAAACAAATACGAACGCTCGACGACTGTATCGCGCAAATTCGCGCCTAACAGAGATTCGGCCAGCGTCGCTAATGCCTCGGGCGTCGATGCACTGGCAACGTGCGCATCGCCGGTCAGTGCGCGAACACCCTCGATCGGATACGAAGCTGGCGGTACGCCGCACGCCATTGCCTCGAGAATCGCGCGATGCCCTTCATCCGAGCCTTTGGCAGTGAACAGAAGTAAATCGGAGGCGCGGTGATGGTCGGCGAGATCGAGCTCGTGATAGCCCGCCCAGATCACGCCATCCGTAATCCCTAATGACGACGCCAGCGATTCGAGCGCCGGCCGATGCTCGCCGTGACCGATGATCATCAATCGGCACTGCACGCGCGAGCGCAATACCGCAAACGTCTGCAACGCCTCCTCGAACCCGCGACCCTTCGACAGCTTCCCGATCACCGACACGAGCTTCTCGTCGGGCGCGATTCCGTACAGTGCGCGGGCATTGGTTCCGTCCGGCGTGAACTGCCGGTGATCGAGTGGCGGCGGAGTGAAGATCGCGTGTCGTTCGGACAATGCCGCTGCATCGCGAAACTCGTCATTGATGACAAACAGCAACTCGGTGCGGCGAATCAGCGAGCGCGTGAACCAGTCTTTTCGCAGCACGCGCCGCGAATGAAACGTGCGCGCGAGACGCAGACTCGGATCGAGAAAACGCGACAGCCAGTGGTCGTACGTCAGATGCGAATGCACGATGTCGAAGCCGTGGCGATGAATCAACGTGTCGAGCGCCTGCTTCGAGCGCACGAACGCCGCGGGATTCTGTGCTTTCGCAATTAGTGGATGCGCGAAATCGCAATGCGCGAGTTTCGCTTCGAGTTTGTAGCCGCCGACGTACGCGTAATGGGCATCGACGCCCGCGGCGCGCAGCGCTTCCACTTCTGCGAATGCGGGTGCGGCGGCGCCGGTCCAGCGATTTCCCGCTGCGAGATGGAGGACTTTCAATCTGCGTTCTGCCGTCTGATATATTCGCGCGCCATGGCCGTCGACCAGGAACTACTCGAGATTCTAGCGTGCCCCCTCTGCAAGGAGGAGGTGAAGCTTGTACCACTCACGGAAGCGCGCCGCGCCGCGGTGAAGGACAAATTCCGTGAGAAGTTTCGCAACGAAGAGCCGGTCGTCGAAGAAGGCCTGCAGTGCGTCAAATGCCACCGCGTCTATCCGATCGTCAGCGACATTCCGGTGATGCTGGTGGAGGAAGCGTTCGAAGAAAGCTAGTGTGCGGATGAAGGCGCCGCTTCATCCCTCGCTCATCGTTCGCTGCGCCGTCTACCTCTACATCGCGCACATCCTGCTCCTCGGCAAGATCGCGCTCCTCGAGCTCACCTGCTTCTGGTGCGGCTTTTACTTCTGCTGGGCCGTCGCCCGACGCGAAGCGCGCTTCTCGTTCCACATCGTCTACTTCCCGCTGTTCGTCTTCGCGCTCGCAACGACCGTCTCCGCGATTGGAGCGGGCAGCGCGAGCGAAGCGTTCGATCAGGCGATCATCTGGTTCAAGATCCTGATCTTTCCTCTCGCCGTGATGTTGTTGCGCGAAGTGCCGCGCTTGCGCGAGCGACTCGTGTGGGTGTGGGCGATCTTCGGCGGCGGCATGGGCGGCTGGGGACTCATCGAATATTTTTTCCAGGGCCGCAACGATCTCGAACATCGCATCAACGGACCGGTCTCGCACGTCATGACGTTCTCCGGAATCCTCATGACGATGTCGCTGATGTTCGTGGTGTTGTGGTGGCATCAGCGCAAGCACTGGCAGCTTGCGGTCATCCTGAGCTCGACCTCCGCGCTGGTGCTCACGTACACGCGCAGTGCGTGGCTCGGATGGATGGCCGCGATCGCCGTGCTCATCTTCGCAACGCGTGCGCGCCGCTTCGCGTTGTACCTCGCGCCGGTCGCGTTGCTCGTCGTCACGTTCCTGCCGCTGCCGATCTTCGGCCGCCTCATCTCGACGTTCGATTTTCAGCAGACCTCGAACTTCGATCGCATTCGCATGGCCCAGGCCGGCGTGGAGATGATTCGCGATCATCCCGTGCTCGGCGTCGGTCCATCGAATGTGAAAGAGGAGTACGCGCTCTATCGCGCGCATGACGCGCCGCGCGCGCGTCCGCCGCATCTCCACAACAACGTCATTCAACTGTGGGCCGAGCGCGGCGTGCTCGGTCTCGCGACGTACATCGCCTTCCTCGCGCTGTTCCTTCGCGAGTGCGTTCGCGCGTGGAGCACGCCGCAAAAGATGTGGGCGCAGATCGGCATCGCGACCACGGTTGCCCTCTTCGTTGCCGGACTCTTCGAGTTCAATTTCGGAGACACCGAAGTGTTCTTCACCATGCTGAACGTGATGGCGTACGTGCTCGTCTCGATCGAGCAGCCTGAGCCGGTGCCGAATACGGTTGCCCCGAGGCTTGTTCCGGCCACCACGTAAGCGCGACGAAGCTGGCCGAACAGTTGGCAACGAAGTCGCCCGAGAGCATTGGTGACAAGTCGCCCGAGAGCATGGCGACGAAGTCGCCCGGAACCTTTCCAGAATGTCCGCGTCCAAAGGCAGAGAAACGGGGATGAAGCACCTGAGCGATCAGGAACTGATGCGTATCGTTCAGGCGGGTGATTACTCCCCGGCCTCAGAGATTTACGACCGGTATAGCGGAAGGATCTACAACTTCGCTTTTCGATTCTTGAAGAACGCCGAAGCTGCAGAAGACGCGACGCAGGAAGTGTTCGTCAAGATGCTCAAGCATGCGAATCAGTTTCAGGGCGATGCAAAGCTTTCGACGTGGCTGTTCTCGATCACCGCGAACTGGTGCCGGGATCATCTGCGTAAGGCAGACAACAAGGTCAAGGAGACGGATGACGTTCTGGTCCAGCTCCCCGCGCCGAGTGAGCACGCGCCCGATCGCAATCTCGAGCGACGCGAAGACGAAGAGCGCGTGCGGCGGGCGCTCGGGGCGCTGACCCCCGAGCAGCGCGAGGCCATCCTGCTGTCCCGGTATCAGGGCTTGTCGTACGCGGAAATCGCGCAGATCGCCGGCTGCAGTGAAGGGGCGGTCAAAACGCGCGTCTTCCGCGCAATGGAAACGTTGAAGAAAACGCTCATGGCGGACATGGGCGGAGGTGACCGATGTCTGAATGCAGTGCCTTGAGAGAAAGCATGCCGCTCCTGCTGACCGAGTCGCTCGACTCGGTGCGGCGTGAGCTGTCGCATCAGCACATCGAAACGTGCGCCGCGTGTGGCGCGGAGTACGACGCGTACAAAGAAACGTGGGCGATTCTTGGCGATCTGCCGGAAGTCGAAGTGCCGGCGCGCGTGAAAGCGAAGTTCATGATCGCCGCGGGACTCGCGGAACCGGCGGATGAAAAGCCGGCCGCGAACGTCGTTCCGTTTCAGCGCCGCAAAACGTTCCAGTGGCTCGCGCAGGCCGCCGCGGTCGTCGTGATCGCGGGAGCGAGCTACTTCGCTGGCAGCAATCGTGGCAGCCAGGCGCCGATCGAAGAGCGCGAGCCCGCACGCATCACTGGCGTGCAGCAGACGATGTCGCCCTCGCAGATCATGCCGGTCTCGCTCGCCGAGACGCGCGTGCTCGATGCGGATTCGCTGAGCCCCGAGATCGAAGGCCGTCCGAACATCAACAACATCAAATTCGTCGACGCCGATCCGAGCGACGACAAGATCGGCGTGTCGTTCGATGTCACGTCGCACTGGACGGTCAACGGCAGTCCGCGCGACAAGAGTCTCGTGCGCCTGCTGTCGTACATGATGGAAAACGAAGCGACGACGGCACCGCGATCGAATGCGATCGAGTCCGTACGCCGCATGTACTCGGATCCCGCGAACGCCGATCCGGAGATCGCGAACTCGCTCGCGAAGATCCTGCGCAACGACACGCAGCATGAAGGCGTGCGTTTGCGCGCGGTCGAAACGCTCACCACGCTGCCGGCCAGCGGCACGATGGAAACGCGTGCGGCGCTGATCGAAGCGTTGAAGAGCGATCCGAATCCTTCGGTACGCATCAAAGCCGTCGAAGCGCTCGCGAATCTCGCGCGCAGCGGTGACGCGGCGGCAGTCGACACTCTGCGACAGAAAGCGTCTCAGATGGACGAGAACGCCTACGTCCGCGTGAAAGCGGCGGAAGCGCTCAGCAGCATCAAGTAAGCAACTCGAAGATGATCATTCGACCCATCATCACCGCGGTACTCGTCGTCTCCACCCTTGCGGCTGAGGCCGCGGTGCAGAAGACGTTCCGCTCCAGACAAAAGTTCAACGTCGCGGCGGGCGGCACGTTCGTGCTCGACAACGCGACCGGCAACGTGCAGATCACCGGCACGGACAAAGCCGCGACCGAAGCGGTCGTCACGCGGACGATCGTCGGCGAAGATGCCGACGCGGTCGAAGAAGGTCGCAGGAACACGAAGTATCTGATCGGCGGCGATGAGAAGACGTGCGTCGCTCGCACGGTCATCACCGGGCGCACGAAAAAGTGGGAAGCGAACGTCGTGTGGCAGGTGAATGTGCCGCGCAATGTCGCGGTGCGCATCGTCTCCCGCACCAGCGAGATCATCGTCCGCGACGTCCTCGGCAACATCTACGTCCAGAACGTCAACGGTACGGTGGTGCTCGAGAACGTCAATGCCGGCGCGGTCGTCGAGAGCGCGAACGGCTCGATCATCTACAACACGACGCAGCCGCACGGCGATGCGCGTCTCACCAGCATCAACGGCAACATCACGGCGACGCTCGCACCAGGCGCTGATTTCCGCTGGGTCGCGGAATCGCTGAAGGGCGACATCCGCACGAACTTCCCCGCGCGCGGCGCATTTATCAACACCAGCTTCCGCGCGAACGTGAACGCGCCCGGCGGTCCGGTGCTGCAGACGATGTCGATCACCGGCAACATCAATCTGCTCACGACCGGTGCTTCGCCGCAACAGGCGCATTCGCTCAAGCGGCCGCTGCGCAGCGACGTCATTGAGTCGTCGATGGTCAGCACTGCTGGTGCTGCGCCCGCGAAGCCGCAGTTCGCGAACGGCGTCTACAAATACGCGACGAACATCGGCGACGTGCGCATCCCGGAGATTCCGGGCAACGCGGAGATCCTCACGGGCGCGGGCAAAGTACAACTTGGCGCGGTCGCGGGTTCCGCGCGCGTCACGTCGTACGGCGGTCCGCTGCAATTCGGCGAAGTGATGGGCACGATCAACGCGACCACGCGCGCCGGCGACATCCTCGTCGATTCCGCGCGTCGCGGCGGCGTGCTCTCGACGCGCGGCGGCACGATTCGCCTGCTTTACACGAGCGGTCCGACGCGGCTCGAATCGGGCGGCGGCGACGTGATCGTGCGTCAGGCCGCGGCGCCGATTCAGGCAGAGACGCGTTCCGGCGATATCTCGATCACCGTCGATCCGAGTGTGAAGACGGAGAAGATCAACGCATCGACGATGAAGGGCAACATCGTGCTCAACGTTCCGGCGCGTTTCGCGGCGGACATCGAAGCGACGATCGAAACGCTCGATGCGAACGCGGACACGATTGAGTCTGAGCTCGCGGGACTGACGATCTCGCGCCAGCCGATCGAAGGCGGACGCACGCGCATTCGCGCGACCGGCAAACTGAACGGCGGCGGCGAGCGCGTGACGCTCGTGGCTGTCGGCGGCGACATCCGCATCACCACCGCTGCCATCGGCCCGACGGTCGTCGCTCCGAAATAGTCTTCACGACGCGAACCTGCACGAAAGCGGCGGCTCGCGCTGTCGCAACCCTATCGAATGGTAGGATTCGCGCCCTGGAAATCAACCTGGAGGGCAGACTTTGAGATCCATTCTGTACGGCTTCATGATGTTTGCGGCAGTAGCGTGTTCCGGCACCGACTCCGCAAAGACGTCGACCGATACGACGACCACCGTGTCGACGGAGACGACCGCGTCGCAGCAGACGCAGACCGCCGAGGCGCCGATGACGAGCGCTGCGCCGGCGGAGGAGAAGAAGGAGAACGCATCGATGAGTTATGAAAACAAGGTGGCCGAGCTGCACACCACCGCCGGCGAGATCGACATTCGCTTCTTCCCTGACGTCGCTCCGAATCACGTCAAGAACTTCATCGACCTCGCGAAATCGGGCTTCTACGACGGCGTTAAGTTTCACCGCGTGATCCCCGGTTTCATGATTCAAGGTGGCGATCCCAACACGATCGCCGGTAATCCGGCAACGTGGGGTACGGGTGGCTCGCCGAACAAGCTCAAGGCCGAATTCAACAAGGTCTCGCACAAGCGTGGCATCGTGTCGATGGCGCGCTCGCGCGACTTCGACAGCGCCTCGTCGCAGTTCTTCATTTGTGTCGCAGACGCCACGCAGCTCGATGGTCAGTACACCGTCTTCGGTGAAGTGACGAAGGGCATGGATGTCGCCGACAAGATCGTCAACGCACCGCGCGGCCAGATGGATCGTCCGAACGAGCCGGTGACGATCACCAAGGTCGTCATTCGCGACGCGAACGACAGCGAAAAAGGTCCCACCCCGAAATAAGTTCGTGAGCTCACTTCCGTCCGACGCGGCGCAGTATCTCGAAACGTGGCTCGGTCCCGGCACGGAGATTCGCCCACTTGCGGGCGACGCTTCGGTCCGTGCGTATTACCGAGTGACGTCGCCGGATGGAAGAACGTGGATTCTTGCGTATTACCCGGAGGAAGTGCGCGGCCAGCTCGCGCGCTTCCTCTCTTCGTATGAGGCCGTTGCGCCGCATGCGCGATTGCCGGAGGTTGTGCAGCATTGCGAGTTTGCGGTGCTGCAGAACGACGTCGGCGACCGCACGCTCTTCGACGTCCTGCACGAAGATCGCGACGAAGGCATTCGCCTCTACCGCGACGCGATCGAGTTGCTCGTCAACTTTCAGCACGCCCCCGATCGCGGCTTGAACAAACCATTCACCGCCGAGTTTTTCTACAACGAGCTCGCGATGGCGCGGGAGTTCTACGTCGAGAGACTGATGGGCGGCAATGGCGCGGCGCTGGAACCGTATGCGAAATCGCTTTGTGAGAACGTCGCACGACATCCGTACGTGCTATGCCATCGCGATTATCACGGCCAGAATATCCACATCGTTAATGATCAACTTTATTTGATTGACTATCAGGACCTGAGAATGGGACCTGATACGTACGACCTCGCATCTCTCCTTCGCGATCGCGGCGTCGCGCGCATCCTCGGCGACGACACCGAGCTCGCGCTGCTCGACGAATATCGCCAGCGTATCGGCGCTGATTCCGCCATTCGCCATCGCTATTTCGAAACGCTCCTGCAGCGCTCCATCAAAATCCTCGGCACCTTCGCCAGGCAGCCGATCGTGCGCGGCCGCATGCACTACCTCGACTTCATCCCGCCGACGCTCGAAAGCATCGAACGTTGTGTCGAGGAGTTGCCCGAGTACGCCCCGGTTCGCGATATCGTGCCGCTCGCGTTCGACGTCGATGCCGCGCGGAAGCGCGCACGAAAGTTGAACGACGAAATCTCGGAGTAAACATGGCCAAACACAAAATCACCCTGCTCCCCGGCGACGGCATCGGACCGGAAGTCACCGCCGCGGTCGTGCAGATCATCGAATGCGCGGGCGTGGACGTGGAGTGGGAGAAGTACTTCGTTGGCGCGGAAGCGATCTCGCGCTTCGGCGATCCGCTGCCGCAGGACGTGCTCGACTCGATCCTGCGCAACAAAGTCGCGCTCAAAGGCCCGGTCACGACGCCGGTCGGCACCGGCTTCGCGTCGATCAACGTACGTCTGCGCAAGACCCTCGATCTCTACGCGAACCTGCGTCCGGTGTTGTCGATGCCGAACGTGAAGACGCGCTACGAAGACATCGATCTCGTCGTCGTACGCGAGAACACGGAGTCTCTGTACGCGGGACTCGAGCACGAAGTCGTGCCGGGTGTCGTCGAGTCGCTCAAGATCATCACGCAGAAAGCGTCGACGCGCATCGCGCGATTCGCATTCGAGTACGCGCGAACGCACGGACGCAAACGCGTCACCGCGGTGCATAAGGCCAACATCATGAAGTTGTCCGATGGCCTGTTCCTCAAATGCTTCCGCGAAGTGTCGCAGGATTATCCGAACATCGTGGCCGACGATCGCATCGTCGACAACCTCTGCATGCAGCTCGTCGTGAACCCGAATCAGTTCGACATCCTGCTGCTCGAGAATCTGTACGGCGACATCGTCTCGGATCTCACCGCGGGACTCGTCGGCGGGCTCGGAGTCGTTGCCGGCGCAAACATCGGTGAGAACGGCGCGGTGTTCGAAGCGGTGCATGGCAGTGCGCCGGACATCGCGGGACAGAACAAAGCGAATCCGCTCGCGCTGTTGCAATCGGCCGTGCTGATGCTGCAGCACATCGGCGAGATGGGACCTGCGAAGCGCATTCAGGACGCAATCGTGAAAGTGCTCGGCATGGGGCCGGAGAACCGCACGCGCGACATCGGCGGCGAAGGATCGACGACCGATTTCACCTCCGCGATCTGCGGTGTGTTGCGGAAGGGAACGAGAAGCACGGATTAGTTTGGAGTGCGGCGGCGCGAGCCGCCGCTTTTCGAAAGCGGTGGCTTGCGCCACCGCACTCCACCGAGATGACTCCCGCACTTCTTCGCGGCATCGCCCTCTTCAACGATGGCCACTTCTGGCATGCGCACGAAGCGTGGGAAGAGCTGTGGCTCGCCGCCGCGGGCGAAGAAAAGATTTTTCTGCAGGGCTTGATTCAACTCGCCGCCGCGTATCACCACGTGCAACGTGGAACGATGCGCGGCGGCGTTCGTCTGTTTGACGCGTCGTTGAGCAAGCTCTCACCATTTCCCAACGGCTACCTCGGTATTGATCGCGCATCGGTGATCGAGCGCGCGATCGAACATCGCGAAAAGATCGCGCGCGGCGAGCAGATCGATGGGACTGAACTCCCGAAGTTCGGCTAAAATCGAGACCTCGCACACATCTCCGGAACCTCATCGCTTCGAGGGGTCTAAATGCAGGAAATGGATCAACGGGACAGGGAGCTGTTGGGTGCTCTGCAGGGGGAGATTCCGCTCGTTTCCACGCCGTTCGCATTTCTCGGACAGTCGCTCGACATGTCCGAGAAGGAAGTCATCAAGCGTACGGAGCGACTGAAGCGCGAAGGCATCGTGCGCCAGCTCGCGGCGCAGTTTGATGCGCGCGCACTCGGCTATCGATCGTGTCTCGTCGCCGCGCGCGTATCGCCGGATCGCATCGATGACGCGGCGTCGGTGATCAACGCGCATCCGGGCGTGACGCAGAACTATCGCCGCAACAACGATCTCAATCTCTGGTTCACGGTGTTCGTCTCGCCGCAATCGAAGCTCGGTCTCGACAAGACGATCGAGTTGCTCGGTCGCGAAGCTGAATGCGAGACCGTGCGCGCGCTGCCGACATTGCGTCTGTACAAGACCAGCGGCGCCGATGGCGAAGCGCATCACGAGAGCGAGACGCAGAGCGAGTACACGCCGCTGACGCCGCTCGAGATTGAATGCGTGCGATTGCTGCAGCGCGATCTGCCGATGCAGCCGCGTCCGTTCGATGCACTCGCGCGCATGACCGGCGTATCCGCGGAAGAGCTGCTCAATGCCGCGCGCACGTTGCAGAAGCGCGGACAGATTCGCCGTTTCTCCGCGGTGGTTCAGCCGCGCAAATCAGGATTCACTGCATCCGCGATGGGCGTGTGGGTCGTGCCGGAAAACGGCATGGATGATTACGCCGCGAAACTCGCGCAGCATCGCGCGGTCTCGCATTGCTATTTGCGTCCGACGTATGACGACTGGCCGTACAACCTTTACACGACCGTGCATGCGCGTTCCGTCGATGAATGCGAATCGGTGATCAACGATCTCGCCATCGACAGCGGTCTCTCTCAAAAGCAGGCGCTGTATCCGACGAAGGAGTACCGCAAAGTGCGGGTGAGCTTCTTTTCGCGGGAAGCCGAGGATTGGGAAGACGCTCGGGACGCGCAGGTGGCGGTCGCGGCGGGCTGAGCACAAACACGTCCATGGAAAGGAGCACGAGCATGATTGCAAGAGTCACATTGACGGTAATTACGATCCTCCTTGCCTTTCCGACATTCGGATGCTGGGTTTGCCACAACAACTTTTCTCCCGACGCGCACTGTCATGAGGCGTCACGGTACGACACCGCTCAATGGGGTGACTGCTTCGTCGTTGCATGGCCTCGGCCCGGACATATCGGGCCTGAACTGCCGCACTGCGAGCTTTTCAGCCCGTGCTATATCGAAGCAAAGAATGAGTCATTGCACGACGCTGCGAATCAACTCGCATTGTTGGACGTCGATGAATATGCGGATCTGATGGACCGAATTGATCTCGCTACCACTGGCTTGAATGAGTTGGAGCGAAGCACAAGAACAATGGAAATGTTGAAACTCAAAGCCGCTGAAGTACGAACGCGCCTTGCTCGCACACGTGTGATCTCACCCGATGCAGCGATGGCGCTCGTTGGCGATAGTTAGTTGTTCGAATCCATTCGTCTTGATGACGCGGCGACGCGTCTTCGAAACGCCGCCATCGTGCCGTTGGCGGCGTTTCTGTTTGCGCTCTTTTACTTCACGTTCAGTTCGTTTCTTTCACGCGTACCCGCGGCGCTTTTCTGGAGTATCGCCGCGATGCTGTTCATCGCATCGATGGTCGGTGCGATTCGCATCGTTCGTGCTGCACGCTCGGAACGGATGCGCGGGCGGGCTCTGGCCTGGCTCGTCGCATCAGTCGTCGTCGAGCTTGCCTGCATTCGACTCTTTCTGGCGATGGTGCTTCCATGGATCTGACGACCTATCCGACCATTCCGTACTCGCGCGAACGCAAATCCGAAGCGGAGATGCGTCACGATGCTCGCGCGTTTCTCGAGCTCGTGCGCGTGCGCCGCACCGTCCGCGAGTTCTCTTCCGATCCCGTTCCCGATGATCTGCTCGATCTCGCGATCGAAGCCGCATCGCTCGCACCCTCGGGCGCGAACATGCAGCCGTGGACTTTTGTCGTCGTGAAAGATCCTGCGCTCAAACGCGAGATTCGCATCGCCGCGGAGAAAGAGGAGTACACCAGTTACCACGGACGCATGACCGAGGAGTGGTTACGTGCGCTCGCGCCGCTGCAGACGGACTGGCACAAAGGATTCCTCGAAGTCGCGCCCGCGCTGATCGTCGTCTTCGCGCAGAACTACGGTGTCGATGCGGAGGGCAATCACGTCACGCACTACTACGTGAACGAATCCGTCGGCATCGCGAGTGGATTTCTGCTCGCCGCGCTCAACGCCGCGGGCCTCGCGACACTCACGCACACACCAAGCCCGATGAGCTTCCTGCGCGACATCCTCGGCCGGCCGAAAAACGAGCGCGCATATTTGCTCATCCCGGTCGGCTATCCCGCCGAAGGATGTCGCGTGCCGGACATTCAGAAGAAAACGCTGGATGAGGTGCGGGTGGTGAGATGAAGAGGGAGCGCGAAATCGCGCTCCCTTACGAAGTGCTCTCTTCCGATTTCTCGACTGCTTCGTTCGCACCCTTGAAGCCGATCTTCGAGTGCGTGCCGTCGCAGAAGGGTTTCATCGTTGAGCCGCCGCAGCGGCAGAGCGCGCGTTTGGTCCAGGGGACTTCGTTGCCGGCGGCGTCGACGAGTTTCACGTCGTCGCCTTCGACGAGATAGGGGCCGTTATCGCGAATCTTGATCGTGATGGTCATGGTCGTCAGAAGATTGGATTCTCGGACTTGTGGTGGAAGTTCCATTGGTACGTGTAGCCGGGGAACTCGACCGGCACCGTGTACTTCACTTCCACGCGAATGTTCGCCGGATCGCGAACGATGGTGACGTCGCTTTCCTTGATCGAGAAGCCGAGCTGTTCGCCCTTCGAGAGGATCGCGCGCATCATCTGCGCGTTGGTGTGCTGACCCGCGGACTTCGCTTCGTCATACACCGTGTCGCGCATATCCGCGGCCTTCACCTTGATCGGAATCATCTTGTACGCGACGAGAGCCGCGAGGAGCAGCAGTGCGAGACCGACGAGACAACCGAACTGACCTTCTCCGCGTTCATGACGCTTGCGCAGCATGTGTGGACCTCCCGTACGAACTGCGCGTGAGAGTAACAGGTCACTCGATCCATTTGAAGATGCGTTCGCCGCGATTGATGCGCGTGGCCGCGCCGGGCGTCGCATCTCCTTCCGCGTGCACGATCTCGTGCTGCGGCGTGCTCGAAGACCAGAGCACGAGTCGCGCGCGGCCGACGATGCGATCGCGCGATACGACGCCCCACGAACGGCTGTCGAGCGAATCCTCGCGGTTGTCGCCGAGGACGAAGTACGAATCGGCGGGAACGATTTGCGCCTGAATCGCACCACTCATCGCCTGACGCAGCACGTACGGCTCCGCGATCGTGTGCTCGCCGATGCGTACGCGGCCGAGGCGGCTGTCGACGAGCTCGCCCGGCACCGCGATGACGCGCTTCACCATTAACTCATCTTCTTTGATCGGTGAGCGAAACACGATGACGTGACCGCGCTGCGGTTCCGCGCCGACGTAACGCGTGACGATGATCTGATCGCCGGGCTCGAGCGTCGGCGCCATCGAGAGCGAGGGAATCGCGTAGATGTGCATCGCTCCGCGCGCAATCACAGCGAGGCCGACCGCAATCGCGAGCGGCTGCAGAATCGTGCGGAGAAGTGACTTCGAGGAGCGCATACGCTGACGTTCTATGAACGAATGACGAGAGTTGAAAGTTCCGCGCCTGTTTGGAGTGCGGCAGCGCGATCTGCCACTTTTGAAAGCGGTGGCTCGCGCCACCGCACTCGATCGTCTTACGTTCTCGCCGCGTGAAACGTATCTGACGCCGTCGTTTTGCGCACGGGAATCGGCGCGGATTTCACCTGAAACACCGGCATCTTCTGTTGCAGGCCTTTGAGCGCGAACTCGCCGAGGGGCTCGGTATCGAAACTGCCGATGATGCGTTCGAGCGTGTTCTGCGAGATCACGAGCTGGCCTGGCTTCGCGACACCGCTCTCCAGTCGCGAGGCGATGTTCACCGAGGAGCCGAGGACCGTGTAGTCGACGCGCTTCTCCGTGCCGACGTTGCCGACGACCGCGGGACCGCTGTTGATGCCGACGCGGATGCGCACCGGCGGCAATCCTTCGCGCTGCCGCTCGTCGTTCCAGATGTCGACGCGCTCCATCATCATCATGCCGGCCATGATCGCGCGATCCGCGTGATCGTCCTGCGGGATCGGCGCGCCAAAGAACGCCATCACCGCATCGCCGATGAATTTGTCGAGCGTGCCGCCGTACGCGAAGATCGCGTCCACCGCCGCGCTGAAAAAGTTCGAGAGAAACTCGCGCACTTCTTCCGGCCGCTTCGTTTCGGAGACCGTGGTGAAGCCGCTGATGTCGGCAAAGAGAATCGAAACGTCCGCGGTCTTCACTTCGTTCTCGACCGAAGAGAACGTGCCCTTCACGATCTCGTCGATGACCGCGGGCGAGTGATAGCGCTCCATCTTCGAACGGATCTTGCGCTCGTGCTCGATCTTCTCCGCGAGTTGCGCGCGCTCGATCGCCACCGCCGCGAAATTCGCGAGCGCGGTGAGGAGATCGAGATCTTCTTCCGTGAAGCGGCCGATGTGAATCGGGGAGTCGACCTGCACCGCGCCGATGACGCGCTGTCGATTCCAGAGCGGCACGCACATCGCGGAGCGAATGCCGTGAATCGCAATCGACTTGCCGCCGAGGAGGCGCGCGTCTTCGAGTGCGTTGGACGTCATCAGCGCGATCTGCTGATCCGCGACCATCTTCAGAATCGTGCGCGAGATCGGAATGTCGCTCGCGTCCGCGCCTTCGATGAACTTCGTGAGTCGCGGAATCGGCTCGCCCTGTTCGTCGAAAAGAATGATCAGTCCGCGCTCCACGGGGAGGTAGCGGAAGATCATGTCCATCACGGTATTGAGCAGATCGGTGAGCTCTTCGGTTTGCAGCAGCGACTTCGCGACCTGCACCAGCACCTGAAAAATCTTTTCGCGCGTGACCGACGGTTCGCCCGGAATGCCGGGCTCTGATGGCGGACGCACGCCGGTCTGCTGCACCTCGGCGAGATCGAGACCGAACTCGCTGTTGAAATCGGAGATGCGGCGAATGACCGTGCCGGACGGATTGTCGAACATCGAGTCGCCGGAGAAATCGACGGACGGCAGCGGCTTGATGTCGAGCTGAACGGAGCCGATGAGGATCTTGTCGCCGGCGGCGACGATCGATTCGCTGATGAGATTGCCGTTGACCTTCACACCGTTCGTCGATTTGAGATCGACGATCCAGTAGTGGCCTTCGCGTGATTCGACCTTCGCGTGACGGCGTGAAACCGATGGATGATTGAGCACCAGGTCATTGCCTTCGGTGCGTCCGATGGACAGATCCGACTTCATGTCGGTGACGCGCGGGACGCCGAGATCGACGTAATGGATCTGGAGCTGTTCCATCGAGGTGCTCGATTATAAGACGTGATCCGCGTCGCGCCGGACCGTCTCCCACGCGGTTATACTACCGGCTCCGCGTCCAGGGTAGTTCGCTATGAGCGAGCCAGCAACGTCCGAACATCACCTTCACCGCCGACTCATCGTCACGGCCGCGTTGCGCACGGACGTAGGATTGGTTCGTTCCGAAAATCAGGACTTCGGCACGTACACCACGCCGGAAGAAGAGAAGGAAAGCCATCCGGGAGGACGGCTACTCATCGTTGCGGATGGGATGGGCGGACATCGAGGTGGAGCTACGGCCTCCCGTCTTGCCGGCGAAACCGTCAAAGCCCAATACCTCGGCAGCGAGACCACGGACGTTCCGATCGCGCTGCGCGAATCGCTCGCGCGCGCGAACTCGCGCATCTTTCATGAAGCGCAATCGAATCCCGAACTGCGCGGCATGGGCACGACCACCTCGGCGCTCGCGGTTCGCAATGGCCACGCGTGGTTCGCGCATGTCGGCGACTCGCGCATCTATCTCGTGCGTGACGGCGAGATTCAGCAGCTCACCGACGATCACTCGCTCGTCGCGACGATGGTGCGTGAAGGACTGCTGACGTCGGCGGAAGCGGAGACGCACCCGCGCCGCAATGTTCTGCAGCGCTCGATGGGCGTTGCGGAAGAGGTCGAGATCGATGTGCGCGGTCCGTTCGAGTTGCGCGCGAACGACACGTTCATTCTCTGCAGCGATGGCTTGCACGGCGTCGTGAAAGAGCCGGAGCTGAAAGAGATCGCGAAGCTGTCGATCGAGCGCGCCGCCGATGAATTTCTCAAGCGTGCACTCGAGCGCGGCGCGCCCGACAACGTGACGGTGATCGTCGCGCGTGTCGAAGCGACGGACGACGAAGTCGGCGACGACACGATCACCGATAAATTCGAAGACACGCAGCCGCTCGAGCCGATCGATGTCTCGCAATTCGATGAGACGGTGAAGGACACGCAGCCGCTGCCGGTCGTCACAGTGGAAGACGAGAACGCGCCGCAGACGCAGGAGCCGCCGAAGAAATCGTCCGCGTTGAAGTGGACGCTGGTGCTGGCGCTGGCTCTCGGCAGCGCGGCGGGCGCGTGGTTCTACTGGAATCATCAGGCCGATCCGCGTCCGGCATCGAGCACATCGACGCGGTAACACGCATGGCCGCCCCCTGGGAAAACTTGAAGCGGAACGCCGGCGCCCCGCGCCGGCTGAGCACGCGCCGTCTCGGCGCTCTTCTTTTGGCGGCGGGGCGCCGCGTGTTCAGCCGGCGAGGCGCCGGCGCTCCGCTTCTGCTGCTCCTGCTTCTCTCCTGCAAACGTGATGTCCCGCGTCTCGATGACGTGCAGAAAATGGCGTACGCCGTAAAACCTGCGGTCGTGCGCGTGAGCGCGTACGCCACGGCGGAGTTTCACTATCCCGCTTCTGCCATCACACAAATCGAAACCGCGCTGCGCAAAGACGGCAATGAGTTGCGCGCACGCGAAGTGGGACCGGGCGAGCATGTCGTCGAAACTGGTGCGGGTGGTTCCGGTAGTGGTTTCATCATTCATCCCGACGGCGTGATCCTCACCTCGGGGCACGTCGTTGCGCCGACGCGCGATCGTGCGCAGATCGATCGCGATCTCGTACGCAACGGAGCAATCGCGGCGCTCGTGCGGCACTTTCCGATCGAGACATTGCGCAACGTTTATCGCGACGAAGAGCTCGATCAGTACGTCGCGCCGCTTGCGGCATCGGGTCGCATCGCGAATGTGAAAGTCGTGAGTCAGGTCGAGTTGTCGAACGGCGAGACGTTGCCGTACACGATTCGTCGTTACTCTCCCGCGTTGAATCAGCGCGGAACCGATCTCGCGGTGCTGCAGGTCGCGCGCAAGAATCTTCCTGTCATTTCGTTAGGCGACAGCGAGACGGTGCAGGTCGGTGAATCGATCTGGGCTGTCGGGTATCCCGCTGTTGCGAGCAGCACCGACGATGTAATCGGCGGATGGTTGTCGCGCGACAGCGATCTCGAAGCGACGGTAAATCCCGGCACGATCACCGCGATCAAACGCAACGTCGCGAACACGCCGGTGTTGCAATCGAATGTCGCGATTTATCGCGGCAACTCCGGCGGTCCCGCCGTGAATGTGCGCGGCGAAGCGATCGGCATCTCGACGTGGGGACACACGAGCGCGGAGCAGATCAAGTTCCTCGTGCCGATCAACGTCGCGAAGCAGATGCTCACGGAAGAGAAGATCGCCGCGAGCACGAGCGGCGAATTCAACGCGCGTTACCGAGCCGCGCTCGATGCTGCGAACGAAGGAAAGTGGATGACCGCGAAGGTCGAGCTGCTGCGCGCGGCGAAGATTTATCCGAACTCACCCGATCTCATTCGTTTCGGACGCGATGCCGATCGCGCGATTCAGTCGATGCCGCCGTGGCAGTTGCATCCGATCGCCACCGGCGGCGTGATCGTCATCGCCGTCGCAACGTTGATCTTCGCGACATGGCTCGTCGTGCGTTCGCGCAAGCCGAGACCGATTCCCGATGTGTTGAAAGGATCGACCGTCGAGTCGGTCGTTGCGCCGGAGGGCGTGATGCTCTCCGCGAACGGAATGCTCGGGCGCTTCACGATCCTCAACGGCACGCGCGCGGGAGAGAAACTCGGGCTCGGTGGATCGGGCATCCGGATCGGGCGAGAATCATCGATTTGTGAGATCGTATTGGAGAATCCGAAGGTCTCGCGACTCCACGCCGAGGTTGTTTCGATCGACGGCAAAGTATTGCTGATCGACCGGAATTCCTCGAACGGTACGTACGTCAACGACCAGAAGATCGACAGGCGATTCCTTCAGGACGGAGACATCATCTACTTCGGCGGCCGCAACGCCGTCGCGGTGGCATTTCACTCGTGAGGACGATGCGTGGCTGATAAGAGGTGTGACAACGGGCACTTCATCGACGAATCGTGGGACCTGTGTCCGTACTGTCCCCAGGATCAAAGCGAGCCTGAGATCCCGGTCGTTCGTCCGCGTGCGCCCGAGGCCGCGCCATCGCTCGCACCTGCTGCATCGCCGGTTGCCGCGCCTGCTCAGCCTCCTCCCCAACCGCGTCCCAACACCGCGCACATGGCGCGTGTCGGACCCGGCGGCACATCCCCGTCCGCAATCGCCATTCCGCTGCCACCCGCGGAGCGCACCGTCGCTGCATCGCGACAAGAGATCGCCGCGCAAGGCAAACGCTACGTCGTCGGCTGGCTCGTTGGATTGAATGGCTCGACGCGCGGTGAGTCGTACGCGATTCGCCTAGGCCGCAACGTCATCGGACGCGATCGCCGCTCCGACATCGTCGTGAATGACGATCAGGCTTCCTCGCATCACGCCGATCTCGTGTTTCGTCCGGACGAGAAACGTTTCATCCTCATGGATCACAACTCCACGAACGGCACGTACGTGAATGAAAGTGAGATCGAGCCGCGGCGCGATCTCGCCGGCAAGGACGTGATTCGTATCGGATCCCATCGATTTTTGTTCATGCCTCTCTGCCACGATGGATTCCATTGGGATGACGAGGGTCTGTTGAAATGATCTCGTCGCTCATCGGCAGCACCATCGGCAGTTACCTCATCGAACGTGAGATCGGCGAAGGCGGCATGTCGCACGTGTACGTCGGCAAGGCGCTGAAGGCGACGAACGTGTTGCCGGTCGGATTTCCCGTGGTCCTCAAAGTGATGTCCGAGGAGCTCGCGGGCGATGCGACGGCGCGAAAGCGCTTCATCAAAGAAGCCGCGATTCTCGAGAAGCTGCGCCATCGCTACATCACGCGCTTCTACGAATTCATCAACAACGACACCGGCGCCGTACTCGTGATGGAGTTCGTCGAAGGCACGCCCGTCGACATTCTGCTCACCGAGCGCGGCGCATTGCCGCTCGCCGATGCGATCGCAGTCGCGCAGTGTTTGCTCGAAGCGCTCGTCTACGCGCACGGCAAAGGCATCACGCATCGCGACATCAAGCCCGCGAATCTCATTCGCGAAAAGACCGGCACCGTGAAGGTGACGGACTTCGGCATCGCGAAGATTCGCGAAGGCGGCGGCACGAGCGGACAAACGGTGCTCACGAAATCTGGCTTCCTCCTCGGCACGCCGCACTACATGTCGCCCGAACAGATTCGCGAACCGAAAGACGCGGGTGCGAAGAGCGACATCTATTCATCCGGCGTCGTGCTGTACGAGATGCTCACCGGCGTGCTGCCGTTCAACAGCAGATCACTGCCGAAACTCATCGACGCGATCTATCGCGGCGATAAACAGAACCCGAGCGTGTTGCGTCCCGAGATCGACAAAGAGCTCGAAGCGATCGTCGTGAAGGCGATGCACCCGCGCATGGATCAGCGCTTCGAGACCGCGCGCGAATTCTTCGAAGCGCTCGAGGAGTACAACGCGCGACAACCACTCGCACCGACGAGCAAACATCCGGTCGCCGATGTACCGATGCCGGAACCGATCTCGAAGCCCGCACCGGTTCCCGAAGTGCCGAAGCATTGGACGCTGGTGAACGTGAAACCGGAGACCGGCGAGAAGCATGCGATCAGCGGAGACAGCGTGATGGTCGGTCGCGATCGCACGTGCTCGATCGTGCTCGCGCATCCGGCGGTGTCACGACGTCACGCGCGCATCACCGTCGCGGGACAAGGACCGGTGCTCGAAGATCTGCAGTCCGCGAATGGAACGTATGTCAACAACACGCGCATCGATCGCGTCGTGTTGAAGGCCGGCGACGTCGTGCGCTTCGGCGCCGATCCGGCGTGCAGTTTCGTCTTGAGAGATCACTAGCTGTCGTTCTTACGGAGCCCCGATGAATCAGATCAACTGTCTTCGATGCAAACAGCCGATCGATGCGAGTTACGACATGTGCCCGCATTGCAGCGAGCGCGTGACGAACTTTCAGCGCACGTATTCGTCGCGGTTGCTCGACGGCAAGTACCAGATCATCGATCGCCTCGGCGTCGGTGGTATGGGCGAGATCTTCAAGGTCCGCCACATCCATCTCAATGAACTGCGCGTGATCAAGATCATGCGTCCGAACGTGGCGCAGGACGATCAGGGACTGCAGCGCTTTCTTCAGGAAGCGCGCACGTCCACGATGATCAAAGACAAGAACCTCGCCATGCTCTACGACTTCGCCCAGCTCGACGACGGGTCGTACTACATGGTCTGGGAGTTCATCGACGGTACGAACATTCAGAAGTGGATCGCGCAGAACGGCGCGATGCCGTCGCGACTCACGGTCGAGATCGCGATTCAGGCGCTGCACGGTCTCGAGCATCTCCACTCGATGGGCCTCATCCATCGCGACATCTCGCCCGAGAACATCATGCTGTCGCAGGACCATCACGGAAAACTGATGGTGAAGGTCATCGACTTCGGCATCGCGAAAACGATGGCTGAAGGCGAAGGCGGTCAGGGTCTCACGCAGACCGGCATGTTCCTCGGCAAGCTGAAATACGCATCGCCCGAACAAGCTGGTTTTCTCAAGGAAAACGAGCATCTCGATCCGCGAAGCGATCTCTATTCGTTCGGCATCGTGATGTACGAGATGCTCGCGGGTCGTGCGCCGTTCCAGGCGACGAATCCACACGGCTACATCCTCAAGCACGTCACCGAGAAACCGGCGCCGATCAGCGAACTGAATCCCGCGGTGAAAGTTCCGCCGTCGCTCGAGCAGATCATCATGCGATCGCTCGAGAAGAATCGCGATCAACGCTACGCGACCGCGGGCGAGTTCGCGGAAGCACTCGAAGGCATTCGCACCTCGATCGCGCCGGATCAAAAGTACGGCGTTGGCGAGAAGATGGTCACGCTCAGCGGAGCGCAGACACTCGCGGACTTGCCGAAGATCACCGGCACGTCGCCGATGGTCACGGCGAGCGGCGCGCAGCCGACGCAACAGACGTACGCGGGCGGAACGATTCCGGGCAGCACGATGCCTGGTGTTCCCACCGGCACTCGCGCTGCGAGTGATGAAGCGACGGTGATGGAACGTCATCTCACGTCGCCGGCAACGCCATCGCCGAAGACGATCGGCAGCAACGAGCAGACGGTGATGGAGCGCCTCGATGCAGCAGGCGCGGCGCCGACGGCAGTCGAAGCGAAGATGAAGTTTGGCGAAGCGGCTGCCGAGGCGACGGTGCTCGAGCGGCAGATCGCGATGCCGCCCGCGAAGAGGAGCAACACCACGATGATCGCTGCGATCGCCGCGGTCGTCATCATCGCGTTGCTCGCGGGCGTGTACGTCATGACGCGCAAACCCGAGCCGACGCCGGTCGTTACGACAACGACTGCAGGCACCGACATCACGAGCACAGCACCGCAGCCGGTACCGCTCGCGATTCCACCGGGACATGGCGTGTTGCTGTTGTCCGCATCGCCGTGGGGCGAGCTCGATCGCATCGTCAGCAAGAACGATCAGGCGGAAGTGCCGCTGAAGAGCGATGAGCGTGCGACGCCGACGCGCGTCGTGCTCAAGCCCGGCGAATACGAAGTCACACTCAACGGCCCGACTGGTGAATCGAAAACCGTCAGCGTCAACATTCACGAAGGCAAAGCCACGCCGCAGCAGGTGCCGATGAGCGACGTCGATCTCGAGGCACTCACGAACGAAGTGACGAAGAAGCCATGAACCGTAAGACCCTTTCCTTCACGCTGCTTCTCTTCGTCTTCGCGGCGACGTCCGCGCATGCATCGTGGTACGACGATTACGACGCGGGTATCGCCGCTGCGAAAGCCGGTAACTGGAAGACCGTCGTCGCGAAGATGACGTCGGCGATCGCGGGCAACAAGAGCGAGAACAATCGCGCGCGCACGTACAGCACGATCTTCATCAACTATCACCCGTACTACTACCGCGGCATCGCGTATCTCAACACCGGTCAGTACGAACAGGCGATCAACGATCTCGAGCGGACGAGTGGTCCCGGTGAGCTCGATCTCGGTCCCATCGGCACGCATCTCGATCGCGCGAAGCGACAACTCGCCGCGGCGAATGAACCCGCGCCGGAGCCCGCGCGTCCGACTCCGACGCAAACCGCCGAGCCAGTGCGTCCGACACCAACGCCTGTGACGCCATCGATCGATCCTGCATTGCGCACGCGCGCTGCCGGTGCACTTGCGAACACGAAAGCGAAGTTGCAGGCCGCGCAACAACGTCGCGCGGGAAACTCGCCGCAGTATCAGCAGGCCATGACGATGTTCATGGATGCGACGACGCGCAGTGCGAGTGCGCGCACGAATGATGAGTTGAACAGCGTCATTCAACTCGCGGACAACGCGGGCGATCTCGCGGATCTCGCGCAGGCGCCGAGTGTCGCGACGCCTGTGACGCCGACGCCGATTCCACCGACGACAGCGATCACGCCGAAGCCGATCGCTGCTGCGAATGCAGCACTCGAAGATCACAGCGAAGAATTGCGCGGCGCGCTGGAGTTGTATTTCGCCGGCGAGTTCGATGATGCCGCGCGTCGTTTCGAACAGCTCACGCGCAAGATGCCGACGAACGGCTGGGTGTGGGCGTTCCTCGGCGCATCGCAATACTCGCAGTACGCATTCGAAGCGGACGAGAGCTACAAGAAAGCCGCCGTGCAGTCGTTCCAGAAAGCGAAGCAGTTGCGCACGTGGAAAGGCGGGTTGCCGTCGAAGTACTTCTCGAAACGCATTCGCAAAGCGTTTGAAGACACGGCAGGATGATGACGCGCGGCATCGCCACAAAATGAAAACGGCGGGCTTTGCGCCCGCCGCTTCACTTTAGTTGTTGCTGCCGCTATCCGTTGAACCGATGACTTCCGCCATCGGCTCCGGCGCGTTGCCCGTGACCTGCTCGACGACGCGAGAGATCACGCTACGCGCTTTTTTTGCGGCGCGACGTACGGGTCCGGGGCCGGACGGCTTCTTACCGCCCTTGCTTCCGGACTTCTTGGCGCCGCCTTTTTTCGCTCCGGCTTTCTTTGCAGCAGGAGCTTTGGCAGCAGGACGCTTCGCGGCGGCTGCACGAGCAGCCGGACGCTTCGCTCCGCCTTTTTTGGCGGGAGCTTTCTTGGCCGGCGCTTTCTTCGCAGCAGCCTTCTTGGCTGGTGCTGCTTTCTTCGCCGACTTCTTGCTGGGTGCGGCCTTCTTCGCCGCCGACTTCTTCATGGGCGCAGCCTTCTTCGCTCCGCCCTTCTTCGCCACGGCTTTTTTCGCCGCTGCTTTCTTCTTCGCAGCCATTGGGAATCTCCTCTCAAAAGTTTCGGATTTGGGGAGCCGTACTTTTTTCCAAGAGACCTTCGCTGCAATGATTCGCAACTCGGTGTGCGTGTTGCACGAAAAACAATAGTCGAACATGACTTCTTTGTCACGCCGCAGAGTGCTGCGTTGGTCGCTTCCGATCATCATCGCGTTGTTCATCGCGTGCGAATCGATCGCAATTTACGTGTTCGTGCTCGATCGTCGCATCGTGCGCGAGCTCGGTGAACACAGTTGGCGCGAGCCGACGCGCATCGTGTCGAATGCGAAAGCGAAGAACGTCGAAGTGCTGCGCGTGTACGGCAACGACTGGCGCGTGACACCGCCGGTATTGCTCGAACAACTGCCGCCGCACATCGCCGATGCGTTTCTCGCGGCCGAGGATGTGCGCTTTCGCAGTCACATCGGTGTGGATCCGATCGGCATCGCGCGCGCTGCATTCACGAACGTGCGCGCGGGCGGCATCGCACAAGGCGGCTCGACGGTTCCGCAGCAAATCGTGAAGCAACGCTTTCTCTCGAATGAACGCACGTGGAAACGAAAGATCGTCGAAGGCTTGCTCGCGATCGCACTCGATGCGCGATTCACGAAAGACGAAATCCTCGAGCTTTATCTCAACGACGTTTACCTCGGACATCACAACGGCGTGCCGACACTCGGCATCGATGAAGCGTCACGACTCTACTTCGACAAAACGCCGAAGCAGTTGCGACTCGATGAAGCCGCGCTGCTCGCGGCGATGATTCGCGCGCCGAATCGCGACACGCCGGAGAAGCGGCCCGACATCACGCGTGCGCGACGCAACGCGATTCTCGCGGTGATGCGCGATCGCAAGTGGATCGATGACGCGCAGTATCGCGAGTCGATCGCACACGATGTCGACGTCACGCGCGGCAATCTGCCGGAGACGCCGTATCCGTGGTACCTGCGCGCGCTGCGCAATGAAGTGCTGCGCGAAATTGGCGCGCGCGAAGTCGCGGCAGGCGGACTGACGATCGTGTGCGAGATCGATCCCGATGCGCAACGCGCAGCGGAGCGCGAAGCGCGTCGCGGTGCGCAGCGACTCGTGTCGCGTTACGACTGGATTCGCCAGCAAGCGCGCGTCGAGCCGTTGCAGGTCGCGATCTACTCGATCGATCCGCGCACCGGCGGCGTGCGCGCACTCGTCGGCGGCAGCGACATGCAACGCTCGTCGTTCGATCGCACGACGCAGATGCATCGGCAGCCCGGCTCTGCGTTCAAACCGTTTGTGTATCTCGCCGCGATTCGTTCGAAGAAAGCGACGACGTCGATGTTGTTGCTCGATGCGCCGGTGAAGATCGAGCTCGCCGGTCAGCGCACGTGGGAGCCGCAAAATTACGACGAGCAGTTTCGCGGACGCGTAACGCTGCGCGAAGCATTCGAGCGTTCGCTGAATGTTCCGACGGTGCGACTCACCGAGCGCACGGGAATGGGTCGCGTCGTCAGCACCGCGAAAGCGTTCGGTTTCGAGGAAGTGCGCGACATTCCGGCGCTGCCTCTCGGCGTCACCGAAGTGACGATGCGCGAGCTCACCGCCGCATACACCGCGTTCCCAAACCTCGGCGAGCTCGTCGAGCCGTATCTGCTCACGCGCGTCGTCGATTCACACGGCAAGGTGCTGTATCAACACGAATCGAAACGAAAGCGCGTTGTCGATGCGAGCTCCGCGTACGTCATGCACACGCTGCTGCGCGGAGTCGTGCGTCGCGGCACCGCAACGCGATTGAAGAAATACGGCCTCGGATCGGTCGCGGGAAAAACCGGAACGACGAACGACTATCGCGATGCGTGGTTCGTCGGCTACACCGCGGACATGGTCACGTCGGTGTGGGTTGGTTTCGATCGCGGTGCGCCGCTGCGATTGTCCTCGAGCGAAGCCGCGATTCCGATCTGGGGCGCGTACATGAGCGCGACGCCGCATGACTTCGCGAATCCGAAAGCGCCCGATGGCGTGACGTTTCGCGAGATCGATCCTCAATCCGGCATGCTGTGGCAGGAAGGTTGTCCGGGGCCGATCACCGAGGTGTATCTCGATGGAACGGCGCCGACGCGGCGTTGCCCGACCGGAATCATGGGCCGCATCGTGCGACGCGTGCTCTTCGATGAAGAACACTTCGACGAGCCGGCCGCGATCACGTTCGACAAGTTTCGCCGGTGGGCGAGCGATGTCGATCAGGAACGCCAGCACGTCGAAGGGTTCTTCGATCGCATGAAGAAATGGTTCGAATAAATTCGAACTAATCGCGGACCGCGCGTCGCTTCGTTGAGCCGCGCACGTCGATGATCGACCACGTCGTCATGAACGTTTTGTTTGCGCAATGCATCTGCAGCGTCCAGAAGCGACGGTTGTCGAGTGGGTCGACATCCGTGCTCGTGTAATCGCCCCAGCGATCGGCACCGGTGAATGGCGATGTGCCGTTGCGAATCATCGCGAAGGTGCTCATGCGGCCGAGAAGATCGCGGAAGACGTAACCGGAAGATGGATATGAGTTCTTCGAGAACACGCCGAAACCAATCAACAACTCGCCGCTCTTATTCACGGCCAGCGACGGATACGCGTACGACAGCGTTCCGGTCGAGTCGTCGATCGAGCCCCATTCGGATTTCGGATTGATCGGATCGAACTTGCACCACACGATCGATGAGCGATTGCCCTGAGCGTGTACGCGCGCGCCAACCACGTAGAACGTGCCATTCACATCGACCGCCGTGTCGGTCTGACCCCAACCGGCGAAGAGATAGGGTCCGGAAAGTTGCGGCACGTCGAAGTAATCGCCGTACCACGCGTCAGGTGCGACGACGGTCTGGAACTGCTGGCCATTCGCATCAAGACGTCGATAGAAGATCGTCGAGTCGAGGGAATCGACGATGGACTCATTCATCGATTCGTCCGCGCGTACAGGCATGATGCCGATGCGACCGATGAACTCGGTCTTTTGCACGTTCAGGTTGGACGTCGATGCGTAAAGTGCGTCCTTCTGAATCGCATACACATCCGTGCCTTCGTTGTATGAAAGGCCGTAGCACGACGTGAACACCACCGTATCCTTGGTCAGCGCGAGTGCTGAGTAGTCGGCGCCGTTTTGCTCGATCGTGAATCGCCGCCACGCGCCGGTGGGATCGCTCGTCTCCGAGTACGCGAGCATCATCGATCGTTCATCGAAGATGCAGACGATGATCCAGCGATCGTTCTGCAGGTCGTATGCGACGCGCGGATCGTAGAACGAGCCGTCCGCGGCGGAGCTGTTCCAGAACTGCTTCAGCGTTGCGGACGAAAGAATCTTCCCGTCGCGGTCGTGCACGAAGATGCCGGAGTTCAACGCGCTGACGATGTGCGTGCGTCCCACCGCGCCCGACGCATCGGCCGGCACCCAGCCACGTTCGCCGCCGGAATCGAATGTTCTAGTGATTGGCGGCGGTGCGATGTGCGTCGTTGGTGTGAGCGTCGCGCTCGTCGAAGCGTCGCGCAGACCATAACGAAATTGCGGAAGCATCGCGCGCTGCTCGATCTCGCGCGGCGTGTTCGCGAATGGAATCGATGCGAGCTCGGTGAATGTCGCGCGCGGCAACGCGGTCGCTTCGACGGTGGTGACGATCTCTTGTGAGAACGCGGACGTAGCAAGGCAGACGGCGAGCAGAGCGCGACTGAGGATTTTCATTGTGGGACCTTCGGACCAGCGCACATTGTCGTCGATTTCGCGTTTGTTGCATGTGCACGACGCATGTCCGCCACGTTTGACATTCCGCGCAGTGCGAGCCTACTCTGAGCGCGCTGGAGTGATTTGGGGGCAGCTTGCAACCAGCCTAAAAAAAGCTAAAGAGCCGCGAATGAGTTGATTTCAAACTGCCCCGCGTCGCGTTTGACGTGGGGCTTTTTCTTTTCGAGCGTTTTATGGACTTCATCCAGGCAATTGCCGACGAGCACGTTTATCTCTTCGATGGCGCAATGGGCACGATGCTCTATTCGAAGGGCGTCTTCATCAATCGCTGCTACGACGAGCTGAATCTTCGCAATCCGGAGATCGTGCTCGAGGTGCACAAGCAGTACGTCCGCGCGGGCGCGGAGATTCTCGAGACCAATACGTACGGTGCGAATCGCGTCAAGCTGCGCGGATTCGGCATCGAGGAAGAATTGCGCGACATCAACGTCGCGGCCGCGGAGATCGCGCGCAAAGCCGCGGGCGATTCCGTGTACGTCGCGGGTGCCTTAGGTCCGCTCGGCATTCGCATCGAACCGTATGGACCGACGTCGCTCGATGAAGCGCGCGGCTACTTTCGCGAACAAGCGACCGCGTTGCGCGATGGCGGTGTCGATCTTTTCGTCTGCGAGACGTTCTCGAACGTCGCGGAGTTGGAGCAGGCCATTCTCGCGATTCGCGACATTTGTTCGCTGCCGGTCGTCGCGCAATTCACGATCGGTGTCGATGGACGCACGACGTTTGGCGATACGCCGCGTTTTGTCGCGCAGCAACTCGACCGCGCGGGTGCGGACGTCATCGGTCTCAATTGTTCGGTCGGTCCCGATGTGATGCTCGATGCGATCGAAGAGATGGCCGCGGTCACGGCGCGAAAGATTTCGTGTCAACCGAATGCCGGTCTGCCGCGCGACGTGAACGGCCGGCAGATGTACATGGCGTCGCCCGATTACTTCGCGAAGTATGCGAAGCGGCTCATTCACAAGGGCGTGAAGTTTCTCGGCGGCTGCTGCGGCACGACGCCGGATCACATCAAGATGATGGCGGATGCGGTGCGTCCGCTGTCGCCGCGCCGCGCGTTTGTGATCGTCGAGCGCGATCCGAATGGCGACAAGAGCGTAGGTGTGGAGCCGAAGCCGATCGCGTCGCGCTCGAACTGGGGACGCAAGCTCGCCGCGGGTGAGTTCGTGACGACGATCGAGATCACGCCGCCGAAAGGTCCGAATCCCGATGCGATGGTGGCGTCGGTGCAGTCGATCAAAGACGCGGGCGTTGACGCGGTGAATGTGCCGGATGGTCCGCGCGCGCAAAATCGCATGGGCGCGATCGCGGTCTCGATTCTGCTGCAGCAGCGCGTCGGCATCGAGACGGTGCTTCATTACTGTTGTCGCGACCGCAATCTCCTCGGCATGCACTCCGATCTCCTCGGCTGCGCCGCACTCGGTCTGCGTAATTTGCTTTTGATCACGGGCGATCCTCCGAAGATGGGTCCGTATCCCGAAGCGACAGCGGTGTTCGACATCGATTCGATCGGCCTCACGAACATGGTGAGCCTGATGAATCGCGGTCTCGATCTCGGCGGCAATCCGTTCGGCGAGCCGACGTGCTTCACGATCGGCGTCGGCGTGAATCCCGGTCATCTCGATCTCGATCACGAATTGCGTCGTCTCGATTGGAAAGTGAAAGCCGGCGCGGAGTACGCGATCACGCAACCAGTTTTCGATGTGCGCCAGCTCGAACATTTCCTCGGCCGCATCGAGCACCTGAACCTGCCGATCGTTGCCGGCATCTGGCCGCTGCTCTCGTATCGCAACGCGCAATTCATGAACAACGAAGTACCGGGCGTGAGCGTGCCGGACGATGTGATGGAGCGCATGCGCCTCGCGAGCGAGAAGTCGAAGGAGCACGCGCTTCGCGAAGGCGTGACCATCGCTCGCGAAACCCTCGAGCGCGTGCGCGATCGCGTGGCCGGCGTGCAAGTATCCGCGCCGCTGGGCCGCGTCGATCTCGCACTGCAGGTGTTTGAGGGATTGGTGCAAACGAAGGCGCACGCGCGTTGAAGCTGACGCGCGCCTTCGGCGCGCGCAGCTTAACGGCGCCACAAACGTCTTCCGATCGGGTCTCTCCTCTTTCGGAGGAAGCTCATGAAATTCGGCATTCGTACGCCCTCGCTGCGGAAGCGCATTGCTGCGCGCACATCCTTCAAACGCTACGTTCGCCATTCGCTCGGCGTGAAGGCGCCGCGTGGGTGGGGATGGCTCACGAATCCGAAGCGGGCCGCGTACAACCGTCGTTACTACCGCTCGACTGTTGGGTGCGCGCTGCTGCCGTTGCTCGTGGTGATGATCGTCGTGATCATTGCGATCTGACCTCGCCACCAATCGCGCGAAATCGGGTCTCTTCCTGCGGAGGCTTCGATGCTCGCGATTTCGATCATTGCCGCGGTGGCGGCGGTTGCATCATTCGTGTTGTTGCTCGTTCGTGGTGGTGCTTCGGAGAAGTTGCTCGTGGAGGAGATCGCGCGGTTGCGCGAAGAATCGCGAAATTCGGCGGCGGCGTTGCGACAGGAAGTCGTCGCACTCGTCAATTCGCTCGGGACTTCGCTGCAGAGCGCGGATCGCGAACGGAATGCGCGACTGGAGACGACGCGCACCGAAGTGGTCGGCGCGATCACCACGCACGGCACCACGCAGCGTCAGGACCTCGAAGCGATTCGCATGCAGGTCGCGCGGCTCACCGAGTCGAACGAACATCGCATCGCGGAGGTGCGTCGCACTGTCGATGAGCGGCTCAAAGAAATCGCCGCGATCAACGCGCGCGAACTGCAGCAAATGCGCAACACCGTCGACGAGAAGCTCGAAGGCACACTGACGCAACGCATCGGCGAGTCGTTCGCGCTCGTCACGCAACGCCTCGAAGAAGTGCACCGCGGCCTCGGCGAAATGCAATCGCTCGCGAATGGCGTCGGCGATCTCAAGAAAGTCCTGTCGAACGTGAAGAGCCGCGGCGGATGGGGTGAAGTGCAACTCGCTTCGCTGCTCGAACAAATGCTCTCGCCCGAGCAGTACGAGCGCAACGTCGTGACGAAGGAAGCGAGTCGCGAAGCTGTCGAGTTCGCGGTGAAGTTTCCGGGCAAAGGCGATGTACCGCTGCTGTTGCCTCTCGATGCGAAATTTCCGGTGGAGGACTATCAGGACCTCATCGATGCGCATGAATGCGGCGACGCCGAAGCCGTCGACGCCGCGGGACGCAGACTCGAATCCTCCGTGCGCAACTCCGCGAAGACCATTCGCGAAAAGTATGTGAATCCGCCAGTCACCACGGACTTCGCGATTCTCTTTCTGCCGACCGAAGGGTTGTACGCCGAGGTCTTGCGACGTCCTGGTCTCGCCGAACAGATTCAACGCGAGCAGGGCGTGCTGATCGCGGGACCGACGACGCTCACCGCGATTCTCAGCAGCTTGCAGATGGGCTTCCGCACGCTTGCGATCGAGAAGCGTTCGAGCGAAGTGTGGCGCCTGCTCGAAGCGGTGAAGACCGAGTTCGGAAAATTCGAAGACGTGATCAAGAAGACCATCCGCAATCTCGACACCGCGAGAAATCAGATGGACCAGCTCGGCGTGCGCACGCGAGCCGTCAATCGCAAACTTCGCGACGTGCAGGAATTGCCGGAGCCGGATGCGAAGGTGTTGTTGAAACTCGCGCCGGTTGCGAATGAAGCCGACGATGACGAAGACGCGTGGATCGAACCGACGAAGGAGCGCGATGCAGACGCGCGCACGTGAACGCTACTTCCTTCTCACGACCGTGATCGAAACGTCGTCCTCCGCGGGCAGGTCGCCGATGAACATGCGCCACTCCGAAACGATCGTATCGACGAGCGCGGCGGCGGAATCGTTCGGGCGCCAGCTCGCGATCGTCTCGACGTAGTCGTCGCCGAATTCGCGTTGCTGAAGATTGCGCGATTCCGTCAAACCATCCGAGTGCAGCAGCAAACGTTCGCCGGGCTCCAGCGTTCCGCTCACGGATTCGTAGATCAATCCCGGCTTCACGCCTAACGGATACGCACCGCGGCCGATGTGCTCCGCGACTTTGCCATCGGCGCCGATCTTCAGAATCGGCGGATGGCCGGCAACCGTCGCGAGAAAAAATCCATCCGGAGAGAAAAGCAGATAGACGCAGGCGAAGAAGGAACGCGATCCACCCGTGCGGCAAAGGATGCGATTCAGCGACGCCATGATCGCGCCGGGTGATGCATCGACTTCGAGTTGCGTGCGGAACGATGCGTGCGCAACCGCCATCACGAGACCCGCGGCCATTCCGTGTCCGGATGCATCGCCGAACAACACGGCGAGACGACCATCGGGCAGCGGAACGAAATCGTAGATATCGCCGCCCACCGTGTTCGCGATGCGATTGAACGCCGCGATCTCGTATTGCTCGCTTTGCGGCATCTCCTTCGGAATGAGACTGGCCTGCAGATCGCGCGCGAGTTGCAGCTCATCGCGGAACTTGATCTTGTCGATCAGCTCCATCGCCAGCAGCGCGGTCATGATGAGGAACGTCGCCGCGACTTCGAGAAACGTCCAGAACGGCGGATTCTTCATCGCATTCGCGATTGCCGCGAGGCAGATGAAGAACGCGACGAACGAGCCGAAGAAAAGAATGCGGCGATGCGGCGCGAGCCGCTTCGTGAGGCCGTAGAAGATCGCGCTCGTCGTGCGGATCCAGCGGCGCACGCTGTGGCGTTCGTTCTCGATCGCCGAGTTGTGCTCGGCGATGAGCATCTTCTTCGTCTCCGGCCATTCGATGACGTAGAGATTCGTCACGTCACTGGTCGTGAGAGACGTCCAGGTGCTTTTGCCGAGGTCGATCCAATCGCGAAGACGCGCCACCGGGGGATTGTACGGAGAACGGCGTTCGCGGTTGCTACACTGTCGCGTATGCCTCGCAGGCTTCTCCTCCTGGCGTTGCTGTCTTTTACGGCAGCCGCGCAGGAACTGCCGTTCACTCACTTCACACCCGGCGGCGCCACAGCACCGCTTCCGTCCGCGAGCGTCCAGAAGATCATTCAGGATCGACAGGGCTACATCTGGCTCGCGTTCTACTCGAGTGGCATCGCTCGCTACGACGGCCATTCGATGGAAACGTATGGCGTCACGGACGGGATCAGCGATCCGATCGTGCGTGAGCTCGCGCAGGACGCGACGCAGCATCTGTGGGTCGCATCCGAAGCGGGACTCGCGGTCAGCGAGAAGCCGCTCGATGGCTACGCTCCCGGCGAGCGCGTGAAGTTCACGTCGAATGTCGGCGGCGTGCGATTGACGCGCGCGCGCATTCGCCGCAACTGTGTCGTCACGACGCGCGACGGGCGTGTGTGGGTCGGCACGCAGGATGGTGTGATCGGATATCAGTTTCGCGGCGCAAAGCTCGAAACGACGACGATCGATCTTCGCAAATTCGAGCCGCAACCGGCGGCGATGGCCATGCTCGTGCGTCGCGATGGCACGCTCGTCATCGCGCTCGTGAGCGGTGCGCTGGTCGCGATCGATCGCAACGGCACGCGCATGCTCGCGCGTCCCACGAGCATTACGACCGCGCTTGCGGAAGATGCCGAGGGGGCGATGTGGGCGGGGTGCGCGGATGGGAGCGTGTGGCGTACCGATGCGAGCGGCGCGATGCTGCTCGTCAATCACGATCTCGCGGAGCGCATCGTCACGCTGCTTCCGACGCGTGATGGCGATGTGTGGGCCGCGAGTCTCGGCACAGGTGCCGTACGCATCCACGAAGACGATCCGCGCGATCGTCTTGTCGTCACCGCCGCCAACGGTCTCCTCGGCGGCACGCTCTGGTGCATGTTCGAAGATCGCGAAGGCAACTTGTGGTTCGGCGAGAACGGCGGCGCGTCGCGATTGCGCAAAGGCTATCGCGCGTTTGTCGGATGGACGGCGCGCACATCGCCCGCGTTACCGGATCCGAGTGTCTTCGCCGTGTTGCCCGAAGTTCCTTCGCAAGGTTTGTGGCGCGATGCGATGTGGGTCGGCACCGGTGCCGGAATCGCGGCGATGGATCTCGCGCATGGCACCGTCACCACACTCTCGACGCAGGACGGTCTTCCTTCAAAACAGGTGTACGCGCTGACGAGCGACAACAAAGGCCGCTTGTGGGTCGGCACGTCCGGCGGCGTGAGCGTGCTCTCGCTCGCGGGCAACGAGCCGCCGCCATTCGCGAATGTCGTGCGCACGCCGGTCGTCGTGCAAGGCACGCGCGGTGTGATGTCGACGCTCGGCTTCGACACGACGTACAGCGCGCGGCCGGTCGGCGATGCGATGTGCATCGCGGGAAGTTGGGGCGTTGCGTGCCTCGAGAACGAACAGTGGTTCCTCTTCCGCGCGGCATCGGGTTTATCGCCGAGTGGTGCGACGAGCATTGCCGCCGATGTGCAGGGACATTTGTGGGTCGGCACCATCGATCGCGGTTTGTATCGCTCGAATGTTCCGCTCGCGGAGATCACCGCGCATGCGAAACCCGCGGGTGCGAGCGGACACGAGGTCATGCAGCCGGTGTTTTCCGCCGTGTGGACGACCGCGAATGGCGCGCCGACGGATGCCGTGCGCTCGCTGCTCTTTCACAACCGTCGCATCTGGGTTGGTACCGGTGCGGGACTCGCGACCATCGAGCCCGTGCCGCCGTTCACCGCGACCTCGCTCTTCAGCGGCAATCCCGTCGTCGGCATGAGTCCGACGCTCGACAGCAACAGCGTGTGGGCGAGCAACAACGCGGGACTCGTCGAGATCGATGCGCGAACTCTGCGATTGAAATCGCGCGTGACGAAAGCCGATGGGTTGCTCGATGACGAAGCGTGGGCGTACTCGCCGGTCGCGACCGGCCCGCGCGGTCAGATCTTCCTCGGCACTCCGCGCGGTGTGGCGATCTTCACGCCGCAACTGCGCGAGCGCAACGAAGTGCCGCCGCCGGTTGTGCTGCGTGCGGTCGAGCGTGGTGAAGACAACGAGATCGCGTTCGAATTCGCGGCACTCTCGTTCAGCGATGAAGCGCGCGTGCGCTATCGCACGCGACTCAACGGATTCGATCGACGCTGGTCTGACGACACGTCGGACGTGAAGATTCGCTACACGAATCTGCCGGCGTATCTCTTCGATCGCCGCTACACATTCGAAGTCATGGCGCGCAACGCGGACAGCAGCTGGTCGCAGCCGTTCGCGTACGCGTTCACCGTGCGTCCGTCGATCTGGATGCGCTGGTGGGCGGTGCTCGCGTACGTCGCGTTGTTCGGTGTCGCGCTGTGGCAGCTCAATCGCTGGCGCATGCGCCAGTTGCAGCGAAAGAATCGCGCGCTCGAAGACCTCGTGCTCACGCGCACCGAAGAGATTCGCGCCCAGGCGCGCGAGCTCGAGACGCTCGATCGCATCGTCGAAGTCGTGAATCGCGAAGTGGTGCTCGAGAACGTGTTGAAGACATTGCTCGAGCAGTGCATGCACCTCTTCCCGCAGGCGGAGAAGGGTGTGTTCCTGATGTTCGATCACGAGACGCGGCGCACCGAAGTCGCGGCGTCATCGGGATACGACCCCGAGCTCTTCCGCGGCGTCTCGATGTCGTTCGAAGAGACGATGCGTCGTTACTCCGAGCACGCGCAGCAACTCGAGGAAGGCGTCTATCTCATCAACTCGAGCGACATGGCGCGTCTTGCGGGCCGCGACAAGATCGCGCATCTGCCGACGCCGAAGGCGATGCTCGCCACCGCGGTGACGTTAGGCGGACGCATGGAAGGCTTCCTCATCTTCGACAACTTCGGCGATGAGAACGCGTTCCGCCGCTCGGATCTCAAGAAGCTCGCGCGCGTGCGTGAGCATGCGCTGTCCGCGATCGCGAAAGCGCGCATTTTGCGCGAGCTGCAAGTCAAGAATCAGCAGGCCGAAGAAGCGAATCGCGCGAAGAGCACGTTCCTCGCGAACATGTCGCACGAACTGCGCACGCCGATGAACGCGATCATCGGATTCTCCGAGATTCTCGTCGAGCGATTGCAGGACCAGATTCCTCCGAAGTACACGAGCTTCCTGCGATCGATTCTCTCGTCGGGACAGCATCTCCTCTCGATCATCAACGACATTCTCGATCTCTCGAAAGTCGAAGCAGGGAAGATGGAGCTGTATCCCGAGGTGTTTCCTGTGCGCGCGGCGATCGAGAGCGTGTGTCAGGTGATGAAGGGACTCTCGGGCAAGAAGAACATCGCCTTCGAGATCGACGTCGCCGATGATGTGAAAGAGCTCGAGACCGATCACGCGAAGTTCAAACAGATCCTCTACAACCTTCTCTCGAATGCGGTGAAGTTCTCGATGAGCGGCACCACCGTGACGATTCGCGCGCGCATCGTCGGCGAGAACCTCGCCATCTCCGTGCGCGATCACGGCATCGGCATCGCGCCCGAACATCTCGCCGTGATCTTCGATGAGTTCCGTCAGATCGATACGACCACGAGCCGCACGTACGGCGGCACGGGCCTCGGCCTGTCGCTCGTGAAGAAATTCGTGGAGCTGCAGCGCGGATCTGTTTCGGTGCGCAGCACGCCGGGTGAAGGAAGCGACTTCACGTTCACGCTGCCGCTGCGGTTTGCAGGCGCGTCGATTCCGAGTCCGATCGTTTCGCCGGATGGCGTCGTCGTGCCGCCGGGTGAGCGCGTGCTTGTCGTCGAAGATGAAGACGAAGCGTTCGACACGTTGAGCGCGTATTTGCATTCGGCGGGTTACACGCCGATTCGCGCGCGCTCCGGCGAAGAAGCATTGCGACTCGCGCGCACGATGCGGCCGCGCGCGATCACGCTCGATCTCGTTCTGCCGGGCATGGAAGGCTGGCAGGTGTTGCGCGAACTGAAAGCCGACAGTGCGACCGCGAACGTCCCGGTGATCATCGTGTCGATGCTCGACAATCGCGAGCTCGCACTCGCCGTCGGTGCCGACGATTACTTCGTAAAACCGGTGGAATGGCCGCGATTGCTGCGGCGCCTCGCGGAGTTCACCGGTCGCGGCCCACTCGCGCGCGATGCGCGCGTACTCGTCGTCGATGATGATCTCAGCGTGCACGAGATGGTCGAGCAGGCGTTGCTCAGCGAAGGCTACGTCGTCGATCACGCGACGTCGGGTCCCGAGGCGCTGGAGCGCATGGAGAAGATGCGACCCGACGCGATCATTCTCGATCTGATGATGCCGGGCATGAGCGGCTTCGAGCTCGCGGAGTTGTTGCGACAACGCGAATCGACATCGACGATTCCGATCGTCGTGCTCACGGCGAAAGACCTCACCGCGGAAGACCGCGAGAAGCTTCGACACGGCGTCAGTGGATTGGTGATGAAAGGCAATGCCGCGAGTGCGCGATTGATTCGAGCGATTCGTTCGGTCGGCAGTGCGCCCGCGCTCGTGTGATCGACGATTACTTTCCGGCTTCGATCTTCGCGCGATAGCGAGCGACGTCCGGCGTCATCTCGATGTACGGGATGGTCGTGGCCAGAACTTTCTTCGCCTGCTCGAACTGGCCGGTCTCGTAGAACGCGACGGCCTGGTAATAGCCGTACGGTTCTTCGCCGGCTTTCAGCGTGCCGATCGATTTGAACGCGGTGAGCGCGCCGGAGAAATCACGCGCGCGATAGAGACCTTCGACGACGCGCAGCAGCGAGTCGCGATCGAGATTCGGAGTGTCGAGCACGCTGCGGTAGAGGCGCTGCGCTTCCGCGAGTTGCGCATTCGTGAGCGCGCGTTCCGCCGCGGTGATGCGCATCGCGACATCTTTGGCCGAGACCGCGGGCTTCGTCTGTGCGGTCTGCTGCGGCTGCGGTGCCGGAGTCGTCGGCGCCTTCACTGCCGGACGGGTGGAGCTGCTCGTCTGCGGAACGGTGGCTTTCGGGTCTGCCGACTTGGTGGACGTCGCCGGTTTCGACTGCGCAGGCGGTTGCTGCGTCTGCGTTGGCTGTTGTTGTGGTTGCTGCTGCGGGGCTTGCTGCTGTTGTTGTTGCGCCGGAGCGGGTGTCGTTGTTTGCGGCGGACGCGTCGGTGTTGGCTGCGGCTGCGTCGTCTTCACCGTCGGCCCGGTCTTCGGCGCGGCTGTCGTGATTGCGCCGCCGCTTGCGAGTGCGTTTGCATCCGCGCCCGGCAGGTACTTGCGTGCGATCTCGAGAAATGTGTTGCGGGTTGCGACCGGAAGCTGCAGAGACCCGAAACGACGCTCGATGCGCTCCGCGGAGATGATGCGTCGCACCGAATCACGCGCGCCGTCCGCGTTGCCGGTCTTCTCCTGCGCGATTGCGAGATATGCGAGCGCGCTTTGATACGAAGCAACGTTATCGACGAGGCCGAACGCGGCGATGCGCAGCGGCGTCACCGCGGCATCGTACTGTCCGGCTTCGACATACGACGCGCCGCGTGTGAACAACGAGGCATAGAAATCGGCTGGCGTCTGCGCAAGCGTCGTGGTGGCTGCGCAAAGCAACATCGAAAACAGCAACGTGATCCGTGCAGAATTTCGCATCGTGATGTGGACGATTCTCACAACAGCGGCTCGCGGCTGCAATTTCCCCCGCAAACCTTTGAAAAAGCGAATCGTGGCGGATTCTGCCACAGACGAAACCGCGCGTCGACGAAGGTTTCGTCAGAAATACGTTAGACTCGCGCCCTCCCGTGGCCAGGAATGTCATCGTCGTCGGCGGTGGACTCGCCGGTCTCGCCGCATCCATTTTTCTCGCGCGCGGCGGCTGTTCCGTCACGCTTTTTGAGAAACGCCGCGTTCTCGGCGGCCGCGCGATCACGCATCTCCGTTACGGCTATCGCTTCAACCTCGGCGGTCACGCGTTCTACAAACACGGACTCGGCGCATCCGTCTGTCGCGACCTCGGCGTCCCGATTCGCGGCGGTCTCGTGAAAACGAAAGGCGTCGCGCTCATCAACGGAAACGAGCAGACGCTGCCGAGCGGCGTCGCATCGCTACTCACCACTTCGCTGCTTTCGCTGCGCGGCAAGATGCAGCTCGGTGTTGCGTTGCTTCGCGTTCGCGGCAAGAACGGCGCGAACGTCGGCGACATCACCGTGCGCGAGTGGCTCGACAAAACATTCGACGACGCACGCGCGCGCGATGTGATGGAAGCGCTGCTGCGTCTTTCGACGTACTCCGATCATGCGAACGAAGCGAGTGCGCCGCTCGCGCTCGCGCAAATGCGCGCCGCGTTGCGCGGCACGATCTACATCGACGAAGGATGGCAGCGCATCGTCGATTCGATGCACAGCGCCGCGGTTTCGGCGGGCGTGCATTTCGTGTCGAGCTCGCGCGTCGTCGGCGTCGTGCAGGATGGAGCGGTGCGCGCGGTGGAGCTCGGCGGACTCGAGCTCGATGCAGAAAATCCGAATACGTTATCGCTCGCGATGCCCGACCTGCGTCCCGACGAAGTCGAAGGCGCGCTAATTCCCGCGGAGAATGTTGTGCTCGCGGTCGATCCGATGACCGCGTACGAGCTCGCGGGAAATGTTGGTGTGTCGTGGCCGAAGAATGCATCGCCGGTCACGGCCGCGTGTCTCGACGTCGCGTTGCGTTCGTTGCCGAATCCGAAGAACACATTTGCGATCGGCATCGATCAGCCGCTGTACTACTCCGTGCATTCGCAATTCGCGCAGCTCACGCCGAAAGGCGGTGCGCTCATTCATCTCGCGAAGTACCGCAAGGAAACGAGCGCGTCGAATCGCGAGATCGAAGGCGGCGCGACGACGATCAATGAAGATGAGCGCACGCTCGAAGCGCTGCTCGATCGCATGCAGCCGGGATGGCGCGACGTGCTCGTACATCGCAGATTCCTGCCGTCGATGACGGTGTCGAATGCGATTGCGAAAGCGAATGTGCCGCGGCCAACCGCGATCACGCCCGTGAAAGGGCTCTACATCGCGGGCGATTGGGTGGGAGACGAAGGATTGCTCTCCGACGCCGCACTCGCGAGTGCGCGCACGGCAGCGAAGGCGATTCTCAATTCGTAAACAGTGGAGCGGCGGGCTCTCAGCCCGCCGAATGTTTTGAAGCCGCGGGCTGAGAGCCCGTCGCTCCACTCATCCGAGAAGCGACGTCAGGAACTCCGGATGCAGATCCCACTTCATGAATCCCGCGATTCCGAAAACGAAGCCGAACACCATGCCCGCGATCGCGAAGACGAGCAGCCATTTTTTCTTCGTCAGCGCGGTGATGCCGAGGAGTGCGATGGTGACGGAGAGCGCGGCGTCGGAGAGATCGAACTGATCGTCGTGCACGTTCAGTGACGCGTACTCCTTCTGATATCCCTCGGCCGTCGCCTTGATCTCGTTCTTTTCTTTTTCGTAGCGCTGCACGTTCGCTTCGTACTTCGCAATGCGCGCGTCGAGATCCGCGATTGCAGCAGGAGGAAGCGTCGCCGCGGCGATCGTGCGTTGCACCTGCAACTGCATCACGGTCGCTTCAGCGAGGTTCTGCTTAGTACTTTTCGATTGGAAGTACGACCACGAGTTGACCGTCTGCGCCTGCGCCTCGGCCATTTGTTGCCCGAGGTTGCCTGCTTTGACGCTGCTGAGCGCCATGAACGTCGCGATGATTGCGACGAGCAGCGCGATCACGCTGTTCAGGCTCGATTCGGACGCATCTACAGATTCGGAGATCGCTTCGCTGATGTCTGACATGGGTGTGCACGCAGTGTAACGCGTGCACACCCGAATGGCTCAGATCGGTTTGACCCGAATGCCGCCGCCGGATGTGCGCAGCGTCAGCTTCGGACCGCCGCCGTTGATCTGACCCTGCAGCGAATCATCGTCCTGCGTGCCGCGCACGGTGATCGGAACATCGCTCGTCACGCCGCCGCCGCTCGCGCGCGCATCGAGATCGAGACGCAGACTTTGCGCGAGCGAGACCGTGATGCCGCCGCCCGAAGTCGAGAGTTTCGAATCACTCGACAGCGGACGCGAGAGCTTCGCGGTGATCGAGCCGCCGCTCGTCGACGCGTCGACCGTGCCTCCCGCGTCTTCGATGCGAATGCCGCCGCCCGATGTGCGCGCGAACACATTGCCGCCGACGCGCGCGAGCTGAATCGAACCGCCGGACGTTTTCGCATCGACGCGGCCGTTAGCATCGCCGATTTCGATCGAACCGCCTGATGTGTGTGCTTCGAGATCCGCGGTCGCGCCGTTGACGCGAATGCTGCCGCCCGAAGTCTTGAGCACCGCATTGCCGGTGAGCTTGCCGGTCTTGATGCTGCCGCCTGACGTGCGCGCATTCACCGTGCCGCCGATATCCGCGAGATCGATCGAACCGCCGGACGTGTTCACCTCGACGTTGTACTGCGCCGGCACGCGCACGTTCCACTGCACTTCGTAGTCATCGGTCCAGTTGAACCAGCTCCAGTCGCGATCGTGATTGTCGCTTTCGATCACGACGTCGTTGCCGCGCTGCGTGACCGAGATCTTGTGATCGCGCATCTGCTCTTCACCGCGGCGGCCGTGCGCTTTGCGCGTGATCTCGACCGCGACGCCGGTGCCGCCGGAGACGATCTTGATGCTGCCCATGTCGGCGTCGAGATGCAGTGTGCCGCCCGGCGAGACGTTGAATCCCTTCCGAATCACATCCTCGGATGCGAGAAGCGGAACGGCGAGAAGAATCGAGAGCGCGAGCAATGAAAGGCGTCGCATGAAATCCTCCTGTTCTCCGTGGAGCGGCGGGCTCTCAGCCCGCCGGCTTTCGCAATCGGCGAGCTGACGGCTCGCCGCTCCCCACTCTTCAAGCCAAGTACGCCGCGGATGGTGAAAAGTTTGAAGTAAGATCCGCGCCATGCCGATCGACGATGCAGGATTCAAGCTGGCGATGTCGCATTTCGCCAGTGGAGTGACGGTGGTGACGACGGAGCATGAAGGTGCGCGCTACGGGATGACCGTGGCCTCGTTCGCCTCGCTCTCGCTGCATCCGCCGCTCGTTTTGATCTGCATCGAGAAGAGCGTGAAGTCGCATGACGCGATCGCATCCGCGAAGAAATTCGGGGTGAGCATCCTCGCGCAGAATCAGGCCGAGCTCTCGAATCGATTCGCATCGCGACGCGACGACAAGTTCGATGGCGTGGCGATTCGCGAAGGCGAGCTCGGCGTGCCGCTGATCGACGGCGCGATTTGCACGCTCGAGTGCCGCGTTCACGATTCGCTGTTCGGCGGCGATCACACCATCTTCGTCGGCGAGGTCGTCGACGCCCAGACCATCGAATCCGCTCCGCTCGTTTACTTCCGCAGCGGCTATCGCGAGCTCACGTAACCGTGCGGGACATGAGTGAGGCGTTGCGCGCCACGTTCCGGCGCGTCCTGCGGCTGGAAAATCGACGCGCGGTCATCCGTCCGGGACGCATCGAGCGCATTCACGGATTCGAGTCGAAGATCTTCGGCAATCAGCGCGAGATCACGATCTATCTGCCCGCGGGCTACGAGGAACATCCGGAGCGCCGCTATCCCGTTTTGTATTTGCAGGACGGACAGAATCTCTTCGACGCGGAGCGCGCGTATGTGCCGGGCAATCACTGGCGCGTGCAGGAAGCAGCGGATGCGGCGATCGGCGAGCGCACGGCGTCGCCGATGATCATCGTCGGCGTTGATCACGCGGGTCCGGGTCGCATCGATGAATACACGCCAGTGAAAGATCAACGGCACAACGGCGGCGGTCGTGCAGATGAGTACGGACGCTTTCTCGCCGAGGAGTTGAAGCCGGCGATTGATGAGGCGTTTCGAACGTTGCCCGACGCGGCGAACACCGCGGTCGGCGGATCGTCGTTAGGCGGACTCGTGTCGCTGCATCTCGCGATGACGCGTCCGGATCTTTTCGGCCGCGCGGCGGTGATGTCGCCGTCAGTGTGGTGGGCGGGTCGCGCGGTGTTGAAGACGGTCGAAGCGTTCAATGATCGCGCGCCGCGCATGTGGCTCGACATCGGCGGACGCGAAGGCGCGGAGGCATTGAACGATGCGCGCGCGTTGCGCGATGTGATCGCGAAGAAAGGCTTTGGCGAAGAGACATTTCAGTACTACGAAGATCGTCGCGGCGATCACAGCGAGCGCGCATGGGCGCGGCGCATTCGCACGGTGCTGGAGTTTTTGTTCCCGCCCGCGTAGTTTCGCGAGAGAGATGAGCGTCGTCGATACGCTCGGGCGTCCGATTCACGACCTGCGGATCTCGGTCACCGATCGCTGCAATTTCCGCTGCCCGTACTGCATGCCGAAGGAGATCTTCGGCCGCGACTTCGCGTTCCTGCATCGCGATGAATTGCTGACGTTCGAAGAAGTCGCGCGCCTCACGCGTCTGTTCGTCCACCTCGGCACGCGCAAAGTGCGATTGACCGGCGGCGAGCCGCTGCTGCGCCGCGATCTCGAACGATTGGTCGAGCAGCTCGCGGCGATCGATGGACTCGACGATCTCGCGCTGACGACGAACGGCGCGTTGCTGACGCGCGAGAAAGCGTTCGCACTGAAACGCGCGGGATTGCGACGCGTGACGATCAGTCTCGATGCGCTCGATGACGCGACGTTTCGCGCGATGAATGACGTGAACATGCCGGTGTCGCGCGCGCTCGATGCGATTGCGTTCGCGGAAGAAGCGGGCCTCGCGCCGATCAAGATCGATTGCGTTTTGAAGCGCGGCATGAACGAGCGCGAGATCGTTCCGCTCGCGAAACGTTTCCGCGGCACGGGCCACATCGTGCGTTTCATCGAGTACATGGATGTCGGCAACACGAACGGCTGGCGTCTCGATGATGTCGTGCCCGCGCGGGAAGTGCTGGCCGCATTGCAGCGCGAACGGCCGATGGTGCCGGCGCAGCCGAATTATTTCGGCGAAGTCGCGGAGCGCTGGCGCTACGCCGATGGCGCAGGCGAAGTTGGAATCATCACGTCCGTCTCACAGCCGTTCTGCGGATCGTGCACGCGCGCGCGTCTGTCCGCGAAGGGCGAGTTGTACCTGTGCCTCTTCGCGAGCAACGGCTTCGATTTGCGCGCAATGCTGCGCGGCAACGCGAGCGATGACGAGATCCTCGGCGCGATCGCGAATGTGTGGCGAGGACGCGGAGATCGCTACTCAGAATTGCGCAGCGAAGCGACCGCGGGGTTGCGCAAAGTGGAGATGAGCCACATCGGGGGGTAGCTTGGAAAGCGGCGGCTTGCGCCGCCGCACTCCAAAGTCACTCGCGTCCGCCGTTGTATTTTTCCTGCGCCGAGCTCGGCACCGTCGTCAGCTTCACCGCGTTCTCACTCGTCAGCGTGACGTGCGGACCGAACGGTTGCACGCGTGCGGAGTACGTGCGCTCACGCATTGCGCGGCCTTCTTTGATTTCCTGAATCTGGCTCTTGCTCATGCTCCCGAAGATTGCGAGAGAGCTGCCATTCCGGCCACGAACAAGTTCTTTCCTCCCTGCGATGGATGCCGCACTTTTGTGTGCTCGATGCTCATCTTCTGCAGCGAAGCAGACGCGTGATTGCCGATCGCGACGACGTGCTCGAATGCGAACAAGCGCATCAATCGCTCGATGAAGCGCTGGCCGATCTGCAACTCGCTCGAGCTTGGGGCGCGATTCGATTGCGGGTTGCCGGGATGAAACGGGTGAAACGGAAACGCGTTCCACAGCAGTGGCAGCGGCGTGATGTCTCGAATCGTCGACCACACCATCGTCGCACTCGCTTCGGTCGAGAGCCGCGGTCCGGACGTCGCTTTGCGATAACCGTGGTCGGCGCCGAGGACGTGGCCGTTGCGGGTGTGGACGCCGCCGAGCATCACGCTCTCACTGACGAACGCGATGCCCGTCAATCTTCCCCCGCGATACGAAACCGCTTCGCCGATCAGCAGCGTCTTCGCGCCGATCGCATCGAGCTCGTCGAGATACAAACGGAGATTGCGACGACGAATCGCGTTCTCGCGCAAATCACCCTCGATGCGCGACCACTGATTCGTCGCGCGATCGGAGAGCTCGATGGTGGAGAGTTCGTTGATGAGTGAGTCGAAGCGGCGAGACACGCGCGGATTCTAGTGTCTGGCCGCGCGGCGTCGCGGTCCGATCGTCTTCGAATCGACGATGCGATAGATCGCGCCGCTGTTGTAATCCGCGACGTAGATCTCGCCGTTGAGATCTTCGCCGAACGTGCTGATCGAGAAGTTCGTGTCGATCAATGTGCGTGTTGTGACCGTGCCGTTCGTCGAATCGCGGAACGAGCCCCAGATCGTCCCGCTGCAGAGATCACCGTAAACATATTGACCATGCAGTCGCGGTGAGCGGCCGCCGCGATACACGTAGCCGCCCGTGACCGAGCAGCCGCTCGCGTGGTTGTATTCAATCACCGGCAGCACGAGCGAGTTGTGGTTGCAGTTCGTCGTTGGATTGAAGCAGTGCGTGCCTTCCATGCGCCGCCAGCCGTAGTTCTCGCCGCCGATGCTCGTCGCCGGTTGAAAGTCGATCTCCTCCCAGTTTCCCTGGCCGACATCCGCGATCCAGAGATCGCCTGTCGCGCGATCGAAGGAGAAGCGCCATGGATTGCGCAGACCGTACGCCCAGATTTCGTTGCGCTTCGACGACTGCCCGGCGTACGGATTCGATGGCGGGATCGCGTATGGGTCGGCATCGACGTCGATGCGCAGCAGCTTGCCGAGGAGCTCGAGCAGGTTCTGCGCGCGATTGCCGGGATCGCCGCCCGAGCCGCCGTCGCCCATCCCGATGTACAGATAGCCATCAGGACCGAACTGCAGTTGTCCGCCGTTATGGTTTGCGAACGGCTGATCGATGTGCAGCAGTTGCCTGAACGAATTCAGGTCCGCGCGATTCGGATCATTCGAAACATGAAAGCGCGCGATCACCGTATCGCCGTTGAGATCGGTGTAATCGACGAAGAAGAGTCCGTTCTCGTTGTAGCGCGGATGAAACGCGACGCTGAGCAGCCCGCGCTCGCCGCCTGATTGCACGCGCGAGCGAATGTCGAGAAAGGGTTCGGGCAGCACGCGCGTGCCGTCCCAGATCACGATGCGGCCATCCTGCAATGTGATGAAGAGCCGCGAGTCACCGGCGTGCGTGATCGCGACCGGCTGCGCGAGACCGTTCATCACCGGCTCGAGCACGATGTTCGGCACGTCGTCGGCGCACGCGATAGTGGCGATGAGAATCGTGAGCAGCAGCAGGGGCCGGTTCATGCGCGTTCCTCAATGCAATTTCGGTACGGTTCTTGAGATGAATCAGCGCCGGAGGGCAACACCATGGGAACGATTCATCAGCCGACTCCGAGCAATCCGGGATCGCCGCAGCCGGATCAGCAGCCGCTGCAGCCCGGTGGCGTCGAGCGCTCGCGCTCGAACGAAGTGCGCGAGAGCGCGCCGAATCCGCGCACGCCGGAGCAGTCGGAGAGCGAGATGCACCGCGGGGATAAACACGAGTAACGCGGAACGCCGGCGCCTCGCCGGCTGAGCAGTGGAGCGTCTCGCTCCGGGCGGCGGCGGGGCGCCGCGTACTCAGCCGGCGTGGCCGCCGGCGCTCCGCATCACGCATTACACTCGCGTTTCATGCGAGCTCGTCTCACCACCTTCCTTCTCACGCTCGTCCTCACTCTCGCCGCGTTCGCGCAGGACGCGCGCATCGCGAAGCTCGAAGCGTTCTTCGAGCGCGAGATGAAATCGCAGAAGATGCCGGCGATCTCCGTCGCCGTGAAGCAGGGCGATTTCTACTGGTCGCGCGGCTTCGGACTCGCGGACGTCGACAACGATGTCGCGGCCACCGCCGAGTCTTCGTATCGCATGGGATCGGTATCGAAGCCGTTCACCGCGGTCGCGATTCTGAAACTCGCGGACGAAGGGAAGCTCGATCTCGATGCCGAAGTGCAGACGTACGTTCCGTACTTTCCGAAGAAGCCGTACCCCATCACCGTGCGCCAGCTTCTCTCGCACCTTGGCGGCATCAGTCACTACAAAAACTACGACAAAGAAGGCCGCATCAAAGAGCCGAAGACCACGAAAGAAGCACTGGCGATCTTTCAGGATTTCGATCTCATCGCGGAGCCCGGCACCGCCTACAACTACACGAGCTACGGCTACAACCTTCTCGGTGCCGTCGTCGAAGGCGCGAGCGGCAAACCGTACGGCGAGTATCTGACCGAGAACGTCTGGAAGCCGCTCGGCATGAACGCGACGCGCATGGATGATCCGCGCGCGTTGATTCCGCATCGCGTCAGCGGCTACACGCTCGACAAGGGAACGCTGAAGCGCAGCGAGTACGTCGACATCTCCAGCCGCTTCGGCGGCGGCGGATCGCGCTCGACCGTCGGCGACATGATTCGTTTTCTCGAAGGATTGTCGAACGGCAACATCCTGAAAGCCGAAACGCGCGAGCGTGCGTGGTCGATGGCGCAAACGCGCGATCAACACTACGTGCACTACGGCTACGGCTTCGGCGTGTACTCGCGCAACGGGCGCTACGTCGTCGCGCACTCCGGCTCGCAGCAGGAGACGCGCACGACGATGTCGTACATCCCGGAAGGAAAGTTGTATCTCGCGCTTGCATCGAACTTCGAGGACGCGGAGCTCGCTCCGTTCGAAGCCGCAATCATCGAAGCGTTCCTAGGCGATCCCGAGTTGCCGGGCATGCGCGGCTCGAACATCGCGGATGATCGCGCGCTCGCCGCATTGCAGAGCATCTACGAGAATGGACTCGCGTACTACTCGCGCAACGGTCGCGCGATGACGACCAATCCTCGCGAGCTCAACGCCGCGTTCGCGTATCTGCGCGACAACCTCGATGACTCCGCGAAGATCGACGCGGGCGAGCATCCCTTCAGTGGCGAGCCGTTCACGAAACTCGGCTCGTTCATGGCCGCACGACTTGCGCAGAACGGCAGCCTCGATGTTTATCACCGCGAAGGAGCGTTGCGATTCGCGAGCGATTACCTCGCGCTGAAGCCGAAGCATCGCTTCGATGCCGCATTCGCGAAACGCATCGCGGCGTGGCAGCAGGCGTGGAACGCGATCACGCCCGCGCAGCGATCGCTCGATCTGAACGCGAGCGATGCAATGGCGCAACTCGCCGCGTTGAAAGATGTCGCGGTGAAACCGGACTACGCCTCGCAACTCGTGCGCATCGGCGAGCGCGCCGCGCTGCGCAACGACACGATGAAGGCGATCGTCGTCGGCAAACTCGGCGCCGAGTTGTATCCGGGATCGCCGTCCGCACAAGGGTTCTATGGCGTGCTCACGCTCATGGCGGGCGATCACGATGCTGGCGTGGCGCTGCTGCGCAAGTCGCTCGAGCTCGATCCCAATGGCTACGCGAGCGCGCGCAATCTCGAGAACATCGCGCGTCAGACTCCTGAAGCGATCGCGACCGTGGTGCGCAACGCATCGCGCGAATTGCACGCGAAGTAATGCGCGAGCGCCTGCGGCGTGCGATCATGCGCGCCGCACGGTCCCGAAATGCGCACTCGACTCCTGGCCGCGATCCTCGTGCTTGCGGCGTTGCCGGTTCACGCGTCCATTCGCGCGACGCTCCAGTCGCCGCGATCCGGTGCCGTACTGCGCGGCGGCACGACCGCGACGATCGAGTGGTCCGCCACCGGATTGCCCGCGGACGCGGAAGAGTGGGAAGCGTTCCTCTCGATCGACGGCGGCGCGTTCTACGCGTATCGCGTCACGCCGCATCTCGAGCTCGATCAACAGCGCTTCAGCTTTGAAGTGCCCAACGTTGCCACGACGCGCGCGCGGCTGATGCTGCGCGTTGGCGACGAGCGCGAAGAGCACGAGATCGAGTTGCCGTCGACGTTCACGATCGAAGCGGATCCGTTGCGCGCGATCGCGGAAGAACCGCTGTCGATCGATGATCGCGCGCGCGGCGAGTCCGCGCGTCCCGGCGATCGCGGCGTCATTCAGTGGGTCGAGGGCGATCGCGCCGGACGTCATCTCGAAACACGCTCGGCCGCGCATCGCGGTGCCGTGCTGCACGAGCTCGCGCGTCCGCACGAGTCGTACGAAGGTGCAGAAGCCGCGTCGTCGCTGCCGCTCATCGATGAGAGCGGCGTCGCGATGCGCGTGTTCGTCGCGGCGCGTGCGAAGCGCGCGCAACAAATTGCGTCCCATCGCATCGGACGCGAAGTCCTCCTCACCAGCAAGCGTCTGAACATCTAGAGCTCTCTTCCGGTCCGCCTTCATTGCGATCGAGAAAGAGGAGAGAGCTCGACATGCGACATCTGTTCGCATCCATACTCATTGTCTTTTTTGCATTCGCGGGATTCGCGCAAAGCGCGGACACCGCATCCATTCGCGGGCACATCACGGACGCCACCGGCGCCGCGCTGCCCGGAGTTACCGCAACACTCACCGACGCCGGCACGGGCGTGACGCGCAACGCGATCACGAACTCGACGGGCGATTACACATTCGGCGCGGTCGCGGTCAGCGGCTCGTATCAACTCGAGTTTGCGCTGTCCGGATTCGGCGCCGCGAAGCATGGTCCGTTCGTGTTGCGCGCCGGTGAAACGGCATCGATCGACGCGAAGCTCACGCCGGAAGTGAGTGCGAGCGTCGTCGTGCGCGGCACGACCGATCACGTGCGCACCGACTCGCCGGAGCTCGGCACGCGTCTCGACGAAGAAGCGCTGCGCAACGCGCCGGTGATGGGTCGCAAGATCACGTCGCTGCCGTTGCTCAATTCCGCGGTGCGTCCCGCACGCGGTACCGGCGATCTGTTTCTCAACAACACGCTGTTCGTCGTGAACGGCGGCGGTCGCCGCCAGACGAGCTACACGATCGATGGCAGTAACGCGAACGATGCGTGGGGCCGGCAGACGATCTTCACCAACATCCCGCTGTCCGCGGTGCATGAGTTCACGGTGCTGACGAATCCGTTCAGCGCGGAGTACGGCCGCACCACCGGCAGCGTCGTCAACGTCGTCACGCAGAAAGGCTCGAACGAGCTCAGTGGTGATTTCGTGGTGTTGTATCGACCGGCATCGCTGCAGGCCGATGCACCGGTGACCGGCGTCGATGCCGATGATGAGCTGACGCAATTCAGCGCGACGATCGGCGGTCCAATTGCGCGCGATCGCACGCACTGGCTCGGCGCATTCGAATACAACGATCAGGATCGTGACTCGGTGATCACGTCCGCGCTCGCACCGAACAGCATCTACACCGGCTCGTACAAACAAACGCTGGCGATGTTGCGCGTCGATCACGCGCTCAGCGATGCGAATCATTTCTTCGCGCGCACGAATCTCGATCGCTTCCGCGACACGAATCCCGCGGACGTCGTCGGCGGCACGGTGTTGCCGAGCGCGGGCCGCACGTTCCGCCGCAACACGTCATCGCTGCAGTTCAGCGACACGATGATGCTCACGTCGTCGCTGTTCAACGAGGCGCGCATCATCGGGCAGTGGGGCTCGCCGATCACGGAGTTCGAGCCGCACGAGATGTCGACGCAGTTCGTGCGTCCCGGCGTTTCGACGGAAGGGGAGTCGCGCGTCGCGCACCTCACGAATCGTCAGTATCAGTTTGCGGATACCGCGTCGTGGAGCACGGGCGCGCACGCGCTGCGTTTCGGCGTCGATGTGTTGCATTCGACATCGGGCGGCAACGGTCAGGAGTTCGGCGCGCCGTTCACGCTCGGACAGTTCACGTTCAAGACCGGCATTCCAGCGTCGACGCCGACGTCGGCGCTGACGATCAACGATGTGCAGCGTTACACGCAGAGCTTCGGCAACGCGACGTATTCGCTCGACGACAATCTCTATTCGCTGTTCGTGCAGGACGACTGGCGGCCAACGCAATCGCTCACGCTGAACCTCGGCGTGCGCTACGACCATCAGGAGCTCACCGGCGACGACGACAATCTCGCGCCGCGCCTCGGCTTCGTGTGGACGGCGAACGATCAAACGGTCGTGCGCGGCGGCTACGGCATTTTCTATTCGCAGATTCAGGCGAACATCGACGCGGCGTGGGAGCTCGCGGGCCCCACTGGTTTCTTCAACTACAGCGCGACGCCGGGCCAGCTCGGATTCCCAACGTCGCTGCAGCCGATCACATCGCTGCCTACCGGCACGAACGTGCCGGCGCGCGACATCACGATCCAGCCGGGACGCGCGGATTACTACTCGCAGTTCTTCGATGTGTCGAAGCTGCGCTTCTATCCGAGCGAGTTGCAGAATCCGAAAACGCAGCAGGCGACGCTCGGCTTCGAGCGCGAGCTGCTCGCGCAGTGGTTCCTCGCGATCGATGCCGTTGCCGCGAAGACGACGGAGATTCCGTGGAATCTCGATGCGAATGCGCCGCTGCCGAACGGACAACGTCCGATCACGCCGGTGGCGAACGGCTGGCGTCGCATCATCGTCACGACGAACTTCGGCGAGTCGAAGTACCGCGGCGTGCAGATGAATCTGCGCCGCACGTTCACGAATCGCGCGGGCCTGCTCGCGAGCTACACGTGGTCGCACGCGCGCAACACGGTCGAAGCGGATGCGCCGGGCGGCGATCCGAACAGCGTGAATGCGCTCGGCGATGAATGGGCGGACAGCATTCTCGATCAACGTCATCGCGGCGTGGTCACGGCGTGGTATCGCCTGCCGTTCGATGTCGTCATCGGTGGCGTTGCCACCGCGGCATCGGGCCGTCCGTTCAACATCACGACCGGCTCGGACACCAACGGCGATGGAGCGACGACGGATCGGCCGGTGATCAACGGCGTGACGTTCGGGCGCAACGCGGGACACGGCAGTTCGATCTTCAGTCTCGATGCGTTCGTCGAGAAGTCGATTCCGGTCGCAGGACTCGATCTCGCGGTTCGCGCCGAAGGATTCAATCTCACCAACCACCAGAACGTGGTCGGTCGCAACGGCGTGTATGGCACCAACGCCGAGCCTCTCTCCACCTTCGGTCTTCCCCTCGGCGGCATCAGCAATGTCGATCCGGGCCGTCAGTATCAATTCGAAATTCGAGCGAGGTTCTGATGAAACGCGTGATCTCCGCGGTATTCGCACTCGTCGTTGCAACGTCGTTGTTCGCGGCTGCGAAGCCGGTGGTCATCAGTCTCGCGAAGGAGCGCGCCGGCCAGCCGTCGGCGCGCTTCCTCTCCGTCGTCGGCGACTGGATCATCGCGAAAGACGATGCCGGCAAACCGGTGCTGCAGGTCGATGGACGGCAGTGGATCAAAGGCGTGCCGTCGCAGGGACTCGCGCAGAAAGCGCGCACGATTTACGGCGCGAAGCACGAGGAGTTCATCGACAGCGTGAAGGCGTACGCGTACTTTCCGTACGCGGTCGCGAAAGACATCGATGAGTTTCACGACGGCGAGATCTCGATGCGCTTTCGCATGATGTCCGGCCAGCTCGATCAGTGCGCGGGCATTCTTTTCAATCTGAAAGAGAACGGCGATTACCTCACCGTGCGCTTCAACGGCAAAGAAGACAATCTCGTGCTGTGGACGTTCAAGAGCGGCAAACGCAGCTTCGTGAAGAAGGGCGCGCACGACGTGCCGCTGAAGCTCGGCGAGTGGCATCGCATGAAGGTCGTGGTGAACGGCACGCAACTGCGCGGCTATCTCGATGACGAACTGCTGCTCGAGTACACGCTCGATGCACCGGTGTCGGGGAAAGTCGGCGTGTGGTCGAAGACCGACAGCGTCAGCCAGTTCGCCGATTACGCGGTAACTCAGTAACGATCAGCAACACGATCGGAAGAATCCAGATCACCGCCGCACCGCGCGGCGAGGCGCGCAACGGGTATCCCGGATAGCTCGACTCGCCGCGCCGCGGCGGGGTCATTCCCGCCAGCGTTTCGATTTCATCGAGCACGATCTCTTCGGTCGTGGAGCGGCTCATCACTTCTTTCGCGCCGATGCGATAGATCATCGTGCCGTAGCGATCGTCGTTCTCAAACAACGCGCTCTGTCCCGCGTATGGATACTCGACGTCGATATCGCGCATCGTGCGGCGCAACTTCGTGAGCACGTTGCGTTCGTAATCGTTCGCGCGCGGATCTTCGGCCGCGAGATGCACGCGAATCGTGAGCTTGTCGATTTTGCGCAGCAACGCTTCATCCGCGGGCGAGAACGAGTTGCGCCGATCTTCCGAAACGTCGGCGCTGCGATTCGTGCGTGCGATTGGCAATGCGATGAGCACGAGCATCACGATCGCAACATGCATGATGCGCTTGCGCGATGACGCACGCAGGTCGAGAAACACCGCTGCGATGAAGAGCATCGCGGCGGTGGTGACGATCGTCGCGATGAGCACGCCGAGGCTGAGCAGGCCGCGCTCGAACTGACGCAGCATCGCGGATGGTGTGAATCGAGCGATGCGCTCGATCCATCCACCGCGTCCCGCGGCAAAGAAGTCGAGCGCCCACGTGCCGATCGTGAACGAGAGCACGGCGATGGCTGCGCTCGCGGCGCCGTCGAAGATCGCGGCGGCGGCGAATGACAGCGCGCAAGTGAAGATGAACCTTAGCGTGTGGCCGAGGAAGAGATTCGCGGTCTCGGCGGGATCGAGATGGCCGCCGTACGTGCGCCACAAAATCAGCGCGGCGAATGTCGGAACGAGACAAACGAGCCAGCCGAGGAACAGCGTCGTGAGTTTCGAGGTGAGTTGCGATGCGAGCGATGCGGGCGATTGCAACAGCAATCGCAGCGCGCCAGAACGTTTTTCATCGCTGATCGCGCGAATGGCGACGAACGGCACGAGGAACGTGATCAGCAAATCGAGCGCGCCGAGCGTCGGCACGAGGATGCCGTCGAGTGGAGAGAGCGCGGATGCGAGCGCAGCCGCGCCGCCATTCGCGCCGCTCGCTTCCGCGAACGCGCGTACCGCGGCGATGAAGCTCATCGCGGTGAGCGGCCCCGCGACGAGCATCAGAATGCGAAACGACGTCGAGAAGAAAAGCTCGCGACAATCCTTGCGAAGCAAGTGGAGCGGCGAGCTCTCCGCTCGCCGAATCTGATGTTTGAAATCGGCGGGCGGAGAGCCAGCCGTTCCACTGGAGCTATTCGAGCGCAACGAACACCTCTTCGAGTGACGCCTGATCGTTGTTCGCGCGCGTGCGCAGTTCCGCGAGCGTTCCGCTCGCGAGTGCGCGTCCGTTGTCGAGCAACAGAAACCGCTCGCAGATCGCGGCGGCATCGGTGAGTTGATGGATCGAGAGCACGAGCGTGCGTCCTGCTTCCGCGCGTGCACGCAGCAACGACATCGCGCTGCGCGTTTGTTTGAAATCGAGCCCGTCGAACGGCTCGTCGAGCAACAGCACCGGATGCGGCGTGCTCAACGCGAGCGCGAGTGCGAGTCGTTTCGATTCGCCTTTCGAAAGCGACGAGACGCGCTGCTGCAGCACGCGATCGAGTTGCAGTGCGTCGCTCGCTTCGATGTCGCGTGTGCTGGTGAAGAGGCGCGCAACGAAGTCGAGCACCCAGCCCGCGCGCTGATCGCTCCACGGGCGAATGCCATCGGGAAGGTAGAAACGCGCCGCTCCTTCGACGTTGCCGCGCGACGATGGGATGAATCCCGCGATCGCTTCGAACAACGTCGTCTTGCCCGCGCCGTTCGGTCCGATGATGCCGGTGATCTCTCCCGCGTTCGCGTCGAACGACACGTCGTCGAGCAGCAGTCGTCCGCCGCGGCGCACCGAAATGCCGCTGACGCGAAGTGCGGTCATTGCGGCGCGAACTGCGACGGGATCGGATGCGCTGCGTCTTCCTGCTGCCACACGATCGACTGCACTTTCCAGTCGTCGCCGATGCGCACGAGTTGAATGCTGTTGATGCCGCGCGCGAACGGCTTCTCGTCGTTCGATGCCTCGCGCGATTCGTATGTGCTCCAGACCTGCGCGATGTTGCCGTAACGCAGCACGCGCGTCGCGATCGGGCGCTCGAAGAAGCCTTTCTCGTTGAAACGCGGCGTGGTGCGGTCGATGTAATCCTTCGTCGTCAGCACGGTCGTCGCGGGTTTTCCGTCGGTGATCTTCGAAACGACCATGCGCGCATCGGGCGCGAACAACGCTTCGAAGCGAGGCCAGTCGCGGCGCCCCGCGGGTCCGGAGATGACGTTGTAAACCGCGAGCACCGTCGACTCGATCGCGAAGTCGTCTTCGTTCTTCGGCATCGCGACGCCGCCGGTCGTGGCGCAGCCGGCGAGCGTGAGGAGAAGCAAAAGCGCGGCGATGGATTTCATGGCCGCGCAGTATCGCTCACTCGCGCTCGAACTCGTCGATCGACGCGAGCGTTTTGTGCGCGTTCGTGAGCGAGCGTCCGGCGATGTCGTCGAGCAGTTGTTGCATGAATCGCGATTGCACGGAGACGTGGCGCGCGATCCAGATCATCGCGCCGAGGAACAACAGGCCGAAGGCGAAGTTGCCGATGATCCAGTTGCGCAACTCGACGCGCCACAGATCGATGCCGATCGATTTCGCGAGCACGACGAGCATGGCGGCCCACAGCAACGGTGATGCGAAAAGCGTCCACTTCGTTTCGCGAATGCGGCTCATGCGCAGCGTTTCGAGTTTGCGCTGAATCGCGAGCACCGGTGCGGCGTAATCGATCGACTGCAGCGTGACGAGCTGGTGGATCGATGTGCCGAGCAGCGCGATGGCGGATGCGTGCAGAAGCAGCGCGGGAACGGCAAAACGAAATTCGCGAATGTGATCGGCGAGAAAGGATCCGGTGAGCAGCACGAGGATGATCTGCATCGTCGTGCCGGCGACGGTGCGCAGCATCAACCAGCGCAGCGAGTTTTGCGCGCTGCCGATCACGCTCGTGCGCACGAGTTGCGAATTGAGGCGCAGGTTCGCGTCGAGCTTGCGATCGAGCTCCTGCCAGCGGTTCTTCAGTTCATCGAGCTCCATGAAATTCTCCTTTCAGCCGCGCCTTGATGCGCGCGAGTTTCGTGGCGACGTTGGTCGTGGTGATGCCGAGGATCTCGGCGATCTCGGAGTGGTCGTGGCCGTCGAGGTAGAGGAGGATCAGCGCTTTGTTGAGCGGCTCGAGTCCGTCGATGAGCTGTCGCAACGAGCGCAGGTCATCGTTCTCGAGCTCGGGCGCGGTGATTTCGACGAGCGGTTCGTGGACGCGCTGCTTCGCGCTGCGATGCGTGGAGATCGCGACGTTCATCGCGATGCGATACATCCACGTGGAGAATTTGAATCGCGGGTCGTAGCGTGGAAATGCGCGCCACAACTGCACCACGATCTCCTGTTCCACATCGCGCCGATCCTCGGCATCACGACAAAACGAGCTCGCGACTTTCCAGAGGATTCGCCGATGCTCTTCGAGCAGCGCCACGAATCGCTGCTCTTCGACTGCGTTGTTCATGCTCTGTGATTCGCCGGAGCCGGGCGAAATATCACAGACGACGAAAAATAGAGCGGCGGGCTATCAGCCCGCCGCGCATTCAGCGACTCGGCGGGCTGAGAGCCCGCCGCTCCACTTTCAACGTCACGCCGCGGGCGGCGGTGGGAACACCAGATCCAATTTGATCAACACATTGTCTTTGATCAAATCATCGGCGACGCCTTTGTAGTCGATCTTCCAGTCGTGACGATTGATCGTGAACTCGCTCGTCGTCCGCACGCCTTCGGGCGTCTGCGTTGCGGTGACCGGGATCGTCACTTCCTTCTGCACGCCATGCAAATCGAGGATGCCCTTCAGCTCGTGCGTCGCGCCGTTCGCCGTGCCGGCTGGTGCAGGCGTGAGCGATGTCGACGTGAACGTGGCCTTCGGATACTTCTCAACGTCGAAGAAATCGGGAGTCTTGAGATGGTTGGTGAGCTGCGGCGTGTCGGTCTCGATCGAGCCGAGATCGATGACGAAGTTCACACCCTGCGGGACGTTGCCGGCGTACGTGATCGAGCCGTCGAACGTATTGAACTTTCCTTTGTGATCGCGGGTGACCTTCGCACCGACGAAGTTGATCGAGCTCTTTTCCTTGATCACGTTCGCCGTGGTGGTGTTCGCGGCCTGGGTCGTGGTCGCGGCGGTGTCCGCCGTTGCTACCGTGGCCGTCGATTCCGTCACCTCGGCGGCCGGCTTGTCGGCGATTTCACTCTTCTGACACGCGGGCAGAATCAACAACGAAAGAGCAAGTACAAGACTGCTGGACTTCATCAACATTTCTCCTTCTTCAAAACGAGATCAAGCGAGATCGAACAGGAGGAACTCGGACGCACTCGCCGTGCCGGTGATCCTCAATGACGTTTCGTTTTCAATGCGCGCGCCGTCTCCGGCGTTCAACGCGACGCCGTTGACATCGACGCTGCCGCGCGCGACCTGAATCCAAGCGCCGCGATTTGCGCCGAGGGTGTGCTCGACGGATTGCGAGTCATCGAGGATCGACGCGTAGATGCGTGCGTCCTGATGAATCTTCAGCGCGCCGTTCGCCGCATCGGGCGACACAACGAGCTGCAACGCTCCCTTGCGCTCTTCCTCGGGGAACAGCTTCTGTTCGTATCCCGGCTTGATGCCGCCGCGCTCCGGCAGAATCCAGATCTGGAAGAAATGCACGGGCTCCGATTCCGAGCCATTGAACTCGCTGTGCACGACGCCCGTGCCCGCGCTCATGCGCTGCACTTCGCCGCGACGCAGTACGCCGTCGCCGCCGGTCGAGTCCTTGTGCGCCAGCGCGCCTTCCAGGACGATCGAGACGATCTCCATGTTGTCGTGCTGGTGCGCGCCGAACCCGCGGCCCGGCGCAACCGTGTCTTCATTGATCACGCGCAACGTGCGAAAGCCCATGTGTTGCGGGTCGTAGTAATTCGCGAACGAGAAAGTGTGATGCGTGGTGAGCCAGCCATGCCGGCCGGTGCCGCGATCGTTGGCTTTGCGGATCGTGATCATCGGTACTCCCTTGCTGTTGTCTACGTTGGTGATGCAGCTTCAGGCCTTGACGGCCTGAAGCTCGATTTCGATGCGAACGTCGTTCGAGACGAGGATGCCGCCGGTCTCCAGCGCCTGATTCCACGTGAGGCCGAACTCGCGGCGATCGATCTTCGTCGTCGCGCGAATGCCGGCTCGTGTGCCGCCCCACGGATCGACGCCGGTACCTTCGTACGTCGCGTCCAGCACGACTTCCTTCGTCACGCCGCGGATCGTGAGATCGCCGATGACGCGGAACTTGTCGCCTTCATTCGCGAAGCTGCCTTCGACGCGCTTGCTGCGGAACGTGAGCGTCGGGTGCGTCTCGACGTCGAGGAAATCGGCGGAGCGAAGATGCGCATCGCGATCGGCAACGCCGGTGTCGAGCGTCGCCGCTGCGATCTCGACATTGACGTTCGAGTTCGCGGGATTCGCCTCATCGACCACGATCGTGCCCTTCACGTCTTTGAAACGGCCGCGCACGGTGGTGAACATCATGTGCTTGACGGCCAGCTCGACCGAGCTGTGGGTCGCGTCGAGAGTCCAGGTGGTGGTTTTCGTTTCGGCTGTGGTGGTCATGGTCATCTCTCCTTTTCGGCCCACACAACTTTAGTCGCGCACTCAATATTCCTCGCAACGACTAACGTGATGCGGAGTATAAACGCTTCAGGGTGTGTTTGCCAGGTCATGAAGCTGAAAGACGAGATCAAGCAGCGAAAGCCGTTCCCGAATGTGCAGGAGGAGGCGATCCTGGCGCTGATGCGCACCGCGGATCAGCTTGCGGCGTCGTCGAATGCGACGCTGAAGGCCGCGAATCTCAGCCTTTCCCAATACAACGTGCTGCGTATCCTGCGCGGCGCGAGCGGGGAAGGACTCTCGTGCGGCGAGATCTCCGAGCGCATGATCCGCCGCGATCCCGATCTCACGCGCCTGCTCGACCGCCTCGAAACGCGCGGCCTCGTCTCCCGCGCGCGCGGTACCACTGACCGCCGCGTCGTGCGCGCGTCGATCACCGAAGCCGGCCTCGCGGTCCTCGAATCCCTCGACGAGCCCGTGCAACTCGCGACGCGCGAAACGCTCGCACACGTGCAGGAAGCGCGATTGCAGACGCTGCTGGAGATTTTGGAAGAGATTCGGGGGTAAGGACTGCGACAGTACCGCGCTCCGCGTTCAGTCACCGAACAGTCGTCATTTCTTGACACCTATCGCATCCCTGCGTAGGCTCCTTTCCAAAATCCATCCCTGAACCTCCTCGACAGATATCGGAGTCGAGCGGCACTCCTTCCCCGGTAAACACAGTTGCCTTACGTCAACCAGAGGGAAAGCGATTCATGCGCAGTAAACAGTTGTGTTCTTTGAATCCTCGCGTTTTGTCGGTTGTAGCTGCCCTGATGCTCGCGGCGCCGGGTGTCTACGCGCAGAAATCATTCACGCCGGAGCCCGCACTCACACCGGTCGTGCAATCGCAGATTCCGCAGACCGCCGGAGCGCCGAGAGCGGCAACCGCGAAACGGGTGCAGCGGCCACTCACCAACGCCACCTCTTTCACGAACGCCACCGCCATCACCATCACTGACTGCCCCAATCCCTGCCCGGCCAGCGGCCAGGCAGCGTCGCTCTATCCGTCGCCCATCACCGTCACGGGCGAAGTTGGAGTGGTCCAGCGTGTGTCCGTCACACTGAACGGCTTCTCGCACGCGTTCCCCGCGGACGTGGACTTTCTGCTGGTCTCGCCATCGGGTCGCAAATCGGTTTTGATGTCCGACTTCGGCGCGGGCTCGCCCGGCGTTTCGAACATCAACGTGACGCTCGACGATTACGCCGCGCGTCCCGTGCCGTCGACGGTCACCGGCAACACTGGCGTTCCGTTCGTCACCGGCACATACCGCCCGGCGAACTCCGGTACGACCGACCTCTTTCCTGCGCCTGCGCCGGCTTCCCCGTACACGTACACGCTATCGGCCTTCAACGGCGATACGCCGAACGGCACGTGGAATCTCTACGTCATCGACGACGCGAACCTCGATGGCGGCTCACTCAGCGGCGGCTGGACGATCTCGTTCGACGTTCGTCCTCCCGCTCCGACCGCCGGTCAGATTCTCATCAGTGAGTTCCGTACTCGCGGCGCGGGCACCACTCCTCCGGGATCTGACGGCAGCGCGGACGAGTTCATCGAGATCTACAACAATACCGATCAGAGCATCACGATCATCGATTCGATCCCGGGTGCCGATCCGACGTCACCGACGGGCGCGGGCTGGCGTTTCGCTGGCGCACAGGGCGCGACGGAAACGACGTTCCTCGTCCTCCCGCAGACGCTCTCGACGGCAGGACCGCTTGCGCTTCCGCCGCGCGGTTACTTTCTGATCTCGACGCAGCCGACGTCGCCGAGCCCGGCCGGCAATACCTACAGCCTTGCCACGTACTTTACCGGTACGGGAGTTACCGCCAGCGGCTCGGCAAACGTTTCGGTCAATCCAGCTTCCGCTACGGTTGGCTTCCTGCCCGACGATGTCGGGCTGGCGGTCTTCACGACGGCCGACGCGATCACGGCCTGGCGCGCCGACTCAGTCGGCTACAGCTCGGTCACGAACGCTGACTACAAAGAAGGCACCGGCCTCTCGCCTGCCGCGGGCATCACGACCGCGGGTCAGCATAGCTGGCTGCGTAAGCGTGCGAACGCCAGCGGCGGCATACCGCAGGACACTGGCAACAATGCGAACGATTTCATTCTGGTCGACACGACGGGCGGGACTCTCGATGGCGTCTCCGCAACCCTCGGCGCACCGGGACCGGAGCGTGGACCGACGATGACCGCGTACACCACGACGAGCGCGCCGATCTCGCACAACGCCGAGCTCCCCGCGACGATCATCGACGCGCTGCAGGCCTCGTCGGCAGCACCGAACCGCGTACGCGATCTGACGCCGGTCACCAACGGAGCGAACGGCACGCTGAAGATTCGCCGCAGATTCACCAACAACACCGGACTGCCGGTGGTCGCGCTGCGTTACCGCATCGCCGACATCAGCACGCTCACCGGTGCCCCGCTTTCTCCGGGAATCGCGGACCTGCGCGTGCTCGACTCGCCGACGCAGACGATCACACTGACCGACACCACGAGCGTGACCGGACAGGCGCTGACGGTTCAGACGCCGGCCACACAGGCAAGCGGCGGTGGCGTCAATACGTCGCTGTGGGAAGGCGTGATCACGACGACCGCGCCTCTCGCCAACGGCGGCTCGACGGTTGTCGAGTTCAACCTCGGCGTCCAGACAGCCGGTCTGTTCCGCTTCTGGGTCAACGCCGAAGCGCTGACCGTTCCTCCGCAATAAACACAACTTCCACGAATCCAGCAACGAAGGCCGAGTGGTGAATGACCACTCGGCCTTCGCGTTTTTAATGCGCGGCGCGGATCGTCACGGGCACGCCATTCAACGCGGCATTGCCCGACACTTCATCGATCGCGTGCTCGTCACTCACGTCGTTGTAGCTCGCATGCGAGAAGCCATGCGGGAGACAGACGACGCCGGGCATCACATCGTCGGTCTCCTGCACGATCGTGGTGATGACGCCGGTGCGCGTGTGCATTTCGATCGCATCGCCGTCGCGCAGTGCGAGTCGCGACAGATCGTCAGGATGCATGAGGAGTTGATCGCGTCGCGGTCCCTTGGTGAGGCGATGCGATCGATGCATCCACGAATTGTTGTTGCGCAGATCGCGGCGGCCGATGAGCAGCAACTCATTCGCGCTTTGCTGTGATGAGAAGCGCGCGACATCATTGAGCACGAGCGGCGGTGCGCAATCGATCGATTCGACTTCGTCGAAGAGCGATGGTTTCAGTGGGCCGAGATCGAGGCCGTGGGTTGCGTTACGAAGCTCTTCGAATCGATCGCCGAACGCGGCGCGAACCGTTTGCGCGGTCGAGCGCGCGGGTTTCGTTTCGCGATCGAGCTTCGTGCCGAGGAGATGGGTGAGGGTGCCGAGGATCTCGTGATCGTATCGCTCGTCCTCGCCGCGTGGCCAGATCGCTTCATTGAATCGCGTGACGTTGCGAATCGCGAGCGCGTTGAAGACGAGATCGTAATGATCGTGTTGCAGACTCGATGCGGGTGGCAGGATCACGTTCGCGTGTTGCGTCGTGTCGTTGCGATAGATGTCGATCGACACCAGAAACTCGAGCGACGCGAATGCGCGTTCGAGTTGCCTGCCGTTCGGCGTCGATAAGATCGGATTGCCTGCCACCGTGATCATTCCGCGAATCTGCCCATCGCTGGGCGTGAGGATTTCTTCCGCGAGCGCCGCTACTGGTAACTCGCCGTTGCTCTCCGGCAAATTGCGCACGCGCGAGCGCCAGCGATCGAAACTGCCGCGACGTTGCAGCGGAATGGCCGGCGTCGTCACGAGCGCACCGCCTTCGCGATCGAGATTGCCGGTGATGAGATTCAGCAGCTGAATTAGCCACTGATTGAGTGTGCCGAACGATTGCAGCGACGTTCCGACGCGGCCGTAGACGACTGCGCTCGATGCATTCGCGAGCTCGCGCGCGATGCAACGAATGACATTCGCGTCGATGCCGGTGATCGTCGCGGCGCGATCCGCGTTCATGTGCGCGATCGTGTTCAATGCCGCGTCGAGACCGCGCAGTTTTTCAGGACGCGAGATTCGCATCCGCCCTTCGTCGCGAATCGTGTTGATCAGCGCCATCAGCAACGCTGCGTCCGTCGCGGGCTTGATGAAGAAATGCTCGCTTGCGATGTCCGCGGTTTCGGTGCGACGCGGATCGATTACGACGATCTTTCCGCCGCGCGACTGGATCGCCAGCAATCGTCGCTTCACATCCGGCGCGGTCATGAGACTGCCGTTCGACACCACCGGATTCGCGCCGAGAATCAGGAGGTACCGTGTGCGATCGATGTCCGGAATCGGGATGCGAAACTGATGTCCGTACATCCAGAACGCGATGAGTTGATGCGGCAGTTGATCGACCGATGTCGCGCTGAACACGTTGCGCGACGACAGCACGCGTGCGAGTTGCGGCACGTTGAACAGCGTGCCGGAGTTGTGCACCGCGGGATTGCCGATGTACAGACCAACAGCATCGTTGCCATCGCGCTGAATCACGCGCGCGAGTCCATCGGCGGCGTACTCGATCGCTTCGTTCCATGAAGCGTCGCGCCACGAGTTGCCTTCACGAATCGCAGGACACCGCAGGCGCCCTTCGTCGTGATGAATGTCCATCAGCGCGACGCCTTTCGGGCAGATGTGCCCGCGGCTGAACGGATCCTGCGCATCGCCACGAATCGAGACGATGCGATCGCCATCGATCTGCAGTTCCAATCCGCAAATCGCCTCGCACAAATTGCACGCGCGAAAAACAGTTCGTTGCATGTGTGCCGCGCATTGTGGGCGAGCGCGGGAAATTAGGAAGGGAGGTGGATTCAGTGCCGGGGCGAAGCGGCCACTGCACACGTTGACAAGTTGGTGGAGGCGGCGGGAGTTGAACCCGCGTCCGAAAACAGTGGCAGCCTGGCTACTACATGCTTGTCTCTCCGTTTGATCTCGTTCGCGTCTTGTCCGGAGAGCGGGAACCGGACACGAACCAGCCTCTTGATCTCATGACGCGCGCGTAGGCGTTGCGCGCGTCACCAGCTCACATCATGACGCTCGGTCCCTACGCCGTGAGCAGGCGTCGGGCGAGCGCTCGGGGTTTCTTAGGCCGCGAGGGCGAAATCGTTATTCGCGTTTATGTTGGTCGATCGGTTTTACGAGCGAATCGAGCTCGGCATGCAACCATGACCCCGACGTGTTCCCGTCGAAGCCGTTGCGCCCCCAGATTGTCAACGAACCGCATCCGAAAACGGGAACGAGGCTGGCAGAATTTCGATCTATGTTTGATGACATCGTGCGGCGTGCGTTCGCCGAGGACCTGCCGGATATCACCAGCGAAGCGATCTTCGATCCCAGAGATCGCGGCTCCGCATTCTTCCTGATCAAAGCGCATGGCGTTCTCGCTGGCCTCGCCGTCGTCGAGACCGTCTTCTCCATGCTCGATCCGAACGCGACCGTGCGACTCATCGCCAAAGACGGCGACGTCGTGCAACCTGGCGACATTGTGGCCGAGGTCGATGCGAGCGTGATTGCGCTCCTGTCGGGAGAACGCACTGCACTCAACCTCATGCAACGCGCGTCCGGCATCGCCACCACGACGCGACGCTACGTCGACGCCGTGCGAGGTACGAAGGCGAAAATTTACGACACGCGCAAAACTGCACCCGGGCTGCGCGAACTCGACAAATACGCGGTGCGCGCGGGTGGTGGCGAGAACCATCGCATCGGCTTGCACGACATGTTTCTCGTCAAGAACAACCACATCGATCGCGCGGGCTCGATCACCAAAGCCATCGCGTGCATTCGTGAGACGAAGATGACGCAGCAGCTGATGATCGAAGTGCGCGACATGGCGGAGCTCGATGAGGCGCTCGCCACGAATCCCGACTTCATCCTGCTCGACAACATGAATCCCGCGCAGCTTCGCGAAGCGGTGCAACGCACCAACGGTCGCGTTGCGCTCGAAGCTTCAGGCGGAATCACGCTGGAAACGATTCGCGCAGTCGCGGAAACGGGAGTGGATCGAATCTCCGTCGGCGCGCTCACGCATTCGGTGGAGGCGTTGGATATCTCGATGCGAGTGAGGGAGTCGGTAATCAGTAGTCGGTAGTCGGGAGAATGAAAGCGGAGCCATGGGTGGCTCAAATGGCATGCTCGTTGCGGCTGAGCCCTCCCACTCATGTCCGACTTTACCGTTGCCATCGTTGACGATGACGCCGCCATTCGCAGGCTGGTGCGGCTGTTCATGCACCGCGCGGGATACGCGACGATCGAATACACGACCGGCGACGAAGCGCGCGCAGCGCTGCCGAAAGAATCGTGGGATCTCGCTGTACTCGATCGTCGTTTGCCGGACATGGATGGCCTCGCCCTCGCGCACGAGTTGAAATCGAATCCCGAGCTGCGCACGCGCTACGTGATCATGCTTACCGGCGAGGACGACCAGGCCGACAAGGTCGAAGGACTCGAGCTCGGCGCGGACGACTACATCACCAAGCCATTTCAGTATCCGGAGCTCGTGGCTCGCATTCGCGCGGGCAAACGCATCGTCGATCTGCAGAAAGAATTGCTCGAAACGAACAAGCGGCTGGAGTTGCTGTCGATCACCGACGGCCTCACGAAGCTTCACAACCATCGTTACTTTCAGGACGAGCTCGCGCGCGCGTTCGAAGAATCGCAGCGCTATCAGCGACCGCTGTCGCTGGTCATGATCGACATCGATTTCTTCAAGAAGATCAATGACACGTACGGCCACGCGGTCGGCGACGATGTGCTGAAGTGTGCGGCGCGTCGGTATCGCGATTCCGTTCGCAGCACCGATCTCGTCGCGCGTTACGGCGGCGAGGAGTTCGCGGTGATGATGCCGGAGACATCGCTGCAGGACGCGATTCTGTTTGCAGAAAAGATTCGCGCGTTGATCGCCGACGAGCCGCTCGAAACGCAAGCCGGCCCAGTTCCCGCCACGATCTCCCTCGGCGTCGCGAGCGTTCCGCACTCGCGCATTCACACCGCGAAAGAACTGATCATCGCCGCAGACAAAGCGTTGTATCGCGCGAAGAAAAACGGCCGCAATCAGGTGCAGGCGGAGAAGCGTCGTGAAGGATTGTCGCGCGCTACGCGTCAGCCGGAAGAAGCGTCCGTCTAGGCGAGCTCGCGCAATCCGTTCTCGATCTCGCTTCTGAGATTCACGACGTGCTGCTTGATCTTCTCGTGCAGCGATGCCGCATTGCCGTTCGACGCGGGAAGTGATTCCGCGGCTTTCTCGATCTCGGCGGCATCGTCGGAAATGCTCTGGTAGCCGTAGCTGCCGCCCGAGCCTTTCAACTGATGCGCGAGATACGCGAGCCGCTCCACTGCCGCGACATCGGTGAGCCCATCGAGCGTCTGATCCATCTCGGCAACTTTCTCACGGGCCTCGTCGAGAAACTCGCGCTTCAACTCATTCAATTCATAGTCGACCATGCTGCTGAATCCCGGCCGCACCATGTTGCACGCGGTATGCCGCACGCTGCCGCTATGATTCGCGACCGCATGTCCGAAGTCCTGATCGTGCCGCGGGCGCAGTTCGAAATGGAAGAGCCGTGGGTCCTTCCGTCCGAGTGCACTCCCGTTCGTTTGCGCCGAGCCACGGACGCCGCCGCGCCGAGACTCTCGACGAGCGTCGCCGCGTGGTACGACGCCGAGTTCCTCTCGGTGCTTTTCGCCGGCATCGACGATCACATCATCGCCACGCACACCGAGCACGATGCGCCGCTGTACGAGGAAGACGTCGTCGAAGTCTTTCTCGCGCCGGAGCGTCTCACGCGTTACTACGAGCTCGAAGTGAGTCCGCGCGGCACGACGTTTGACGCGATCATCGACTCGCCCGATGGCGTGCGTCAGACGATGCACGCCGATCGCGCGTGGACGTGCGAAGGCATGATCGCGCTCGTGCGCATCGTGACGGAGAGCGATGGTGCGCGCGCGTTCGACGTGCTGCTGCGCATTCCGTTCGCGGCGCTCGGGCGCACGACGCCGAGGGATGGCGAAACGTGGCGCGCGAATTTTTTTCGCATCGATCGTCACCCGGAGCTCGGCAACGAATTCAGCGCGTGGCAGCCGACGATGAAAACGCCCGCGGACTTTCACGTGGCCGCTGTATTCGGCAGATTGAAATTCACAGCATGAGACTTGCAGTCGAGGCGGCTCGAATGCGACGGACGCTCCTTCTCCCGATTCTTCTTCTCCTTTCGTTCACCGCGTTTGCCCAGAGCGGCGAATGGGGCTCGCGCGGCATCTCGCGCCATTTCGCGATCCTCGGCGATCTCGTCTTCGCCGCCGATGGCCGCGGCGTCACGACGTACGACGTGAGCAATGCTACGAACATCATCACGACCGACTTCGACACGACCGGCGAAGAAACATACGACGTCGCGATCGTTGCGGGATCACCCGCGCACGTTGCGGTTGCGACGAAGCGCGGCATCGATTGGTATCGCGTCGAAGGCAGCACGCTGACAGGACCGGTCGAGCGCACCGAAAGCACTGAACCAATCACGCACATCGCGGCAGGAACACAACTCATCGCTGCCGCGACGACGCGCAAAGTCACGCTGTATCGCTTGCAGAGCGAAGACGCGGTCTCCATCGCGCAGTACGACTTTCGCAACGACGTGCTCGCGGTCGCGCTCGTGAACGACGTGCTGTACGCGTCTGTCGATCGCGAAGGCACGTACATCTATCAACAACCATCGGTCGACTGGAGCACGAAGCTGCTCGAAGTGCCGCTCGCGTTCGCGCGCTCGGGCAACACGTTGTGGGGTGTGTCGCGCGACACCGGACTCACCGGGTACAACGTACAGAACCCTGCATCGCCGATCGTGATCAGCAGCACCGGCTCCGGAACGTATCTCCTCGACGGCGTGGCCGCGACGAGCTCGCGCGTCTTCGCGTACGAGAAAAACAATCAGCTGCGCGTCTTCGACGTCACCGATCCGGCGAAGCCATCGCTCGTGGCGACGCTCGAAGAGTGGACGAACGCTATCGCCGCGAATGGCAATCGCGTCTTCTTCGCGGGTGCGATCATCGATTCCGAGAAGATGGCGTTCGAGACCGGGCATCCGTTGCGCGTGCTCGATGCGACGACGCTCTCGACGACCGGCGAGTTCACCGCACTCGCGGGACCGGTGAGTGGCGTGTGGACGAACGGCAGTCTCGCGTACGTGATCGATCCGCCGTATCTCCGCATTCTCGACGTTTCGAAAACCGCGGAGCCGCGCGAGATCTCGTCGATCGTCGTTCCGAACATTCAGGATCACATCACCGTGAAGAACGGACTCGCGGTGATCTACGGCCGCAAGGACGTGCTGCTGTACGACGTGAAAGATCCGCTCGCGCCGCGATTCATGTCGTCGTGGTTCACACAGGGACATGCGCCGAGCTGGGCGGCGATCACCGCGAACAAAGTCGTCGAAGCGAACGGCCACAGCGGCTTTCACGTCGTCGACTACATGAACTATCCCTCGCCGGTGCAGGTCAGCGGGCGCAAGTGGGATTACCACGGACTCACCGCGAGCGATGACGTCGCGTATCTCATCCTGCACGGCGTGCTGATCGTCGTCGAAATCGCGAACGGCAAAGACGCGGTCGATCACGCGAAGTTTTCGTTGTTAGGCGAGCAGGTCGAGATCATGCCGCCGAACTCGGCGTATCCGTCGCACCTGATCTTCCGCGAGCCCGAGGGCATTCGCGTGTTCTCGCTGGCAAATCGGTTTGAGCCGCAGTCGGTTGCGTATCTTCCGATCCGCGCCGGCCTCATGGCCACCGGAGACGGCGTTGCGTACTTCGACATCGACGGAACTCTGCAAAGACTGGATGTCGCAAATCCATCCGGACTGACTGCCACCGAAATGAAAGTCGTGTCGCCGATGCAGATCTCGGTGGCGGGCGAGAAGGTCGTCGTCGCGGATCGTTATTCGCTGCGTGTGTACGGTCCCGACACCGCATCGCCGCTGCCGCCGGTGCGTGGAAAACGTCGTGCGGTGAACTGACGGATCGCGGGAAACCCGCGAAAAACGCGCATGAAACGGGCTCGACACGGAATGGCTAACGCGTTCAGAATCAGGAATTCGTCTTACTTTTTCTGATTTGTAAACGGCGTTCCGCAAGATCGGCCTTAGAGTCACCACGGCCTGCAAGGGAACCGTTTCGTCTGATGGTGCACAAAACCGTAAGAATTCTGGCTCTCGCGACGCTGGTTGCGTTCAGCATCTCAGCGGAGGAGCCGAGGTGCACCCAGACGGCGCGTGAGTGCGATCATCAAATCCGGCAGATGCTCAGCGGTTGCCGATTCCTCGGCATGACCGTCGACGAGCGCAACAACGGACTCGTGATCACCAACATCGTCGCCAACAGTCCGGCCTCGCGGTATGGATTGAAGGTCGGCGATCGTTTGATTGCGGTGAACGGCAAGTCGCTCACGAATGCCACGCCGCGCGAGTTCAAGCAGATCGTCGCGGATGCGCGTTCGACCTGCCGCCTCTGGATGATCATTTCGCGCAACGGCGCCTACACCAAGCTGGAAGCGCGACTCGAGCCGTACTCGAAGGAGCAGATCGACAAGATCATTGCCGCGCACCTGTCGCAGAGTCATCCACCGACGGCTGGCGGACATTGATCATGGTGAACACCGCAAGCTCATGTTCGACGCGTTTCTGGCGAAGTTGAGATTTCCCTCCCGCGGGGGTGGACGGCCGGACCGCGTCTCGATTCTTCTTCCGTTTCTCATCATCTCCATCGGCCTCGGCGCGCTCGCCTGGCGCTCGCACACACTCTCCGTGAAGATGGAGCGCGGCGCGAAACAGTCCGCGCAGCAGGCCGCGGCGTACGCGGCTGAAATCAAAGCAAGCCGCGTCGATGCTGCAGTCGCGGCCGAGATGATCAAAGTCGCCGACGTCTGGCAGCAGCACGAGCGCAAGATCGGCGAGCCGAGCTTTCCCGCGTTGCGCGACTGGCTCAGCGAACAATCGTGGATCGTCTCCGCGATCTACGTTCCCGACTTCGATCCCGCCAGCTCGATTTTCGTCAGCGAACAACCGAGCGCGAACACCGCGCCGGTGATGCGCCGCAATCGCGAGTTCTTCACGTCGACCGGAACCATTCGCTACACCTACGATCCGCGTCGATTGTTGTCGCTGCCCGCCCCGAACGCGGCCGTCATGCAGAGCCTCCCGAGCGTTGCCGGCAATCGCCAGCACGCCGAGATCTCTATCGTGCAGGGACAACCGGCGGGGCTCACGGAATTGACCGATGGCTTCGCCGTCGTCGCACCGCTCGCGGCTCCGTTGCAGGATTTCGGCGTGCGCGCCTTCGTGCGCACGGCGTACGTCGGCGGCACGGGATGGCAGAGTCAGCGCGTCATCAGCGCGTGGATGAGTCTCGTCGCGGTCATTCTGACGATGTTAGGCGCGTTGCTCGCGTGGCGCGGCATGAACAAGGAAGCGGAGACGATGAAGCTGCGCGGCGCGCTCATCGCGAATGTCTCGCACGAGCTCCGCACGCCTCTCTCGATGATTCGCCTCGGCGCCGAAACGCTGAAGCGCGGACGACTGAAAGAAAAAGAACGCGCCGAGATCGAAGATCAGATCCTGCGCGAAGTGTTGTTGCTTTCGCATCTCGTCGAGAACGTGCTCGACGTCGCGCGCATCCAGAACCAGAGCACGAAAGCGCTCGCGTTCACGCCCGTGCATCCGCGCGACCTCATTCGCAATCTCGTCACGACATACGAATCGTGGATTCGCAGCAAAGGATTCACGTGCACGGTGTCGATCGATGATTCGGTCGGCGAGCAGATGTGGGATCGCGACGCCGTGTCGCGGGCACTGCTGAATCTCATCGACAATGCGATCAAGTACTCGGGCGATGCGGATGAGCGCGCGATCGAAGTGGTGCTGCGCCAGAACAGCGAACACGTGGTGCTCGAAGTGAAGGATCACGGCATCGGCATCGGCGAAAAAGATCTCGCGAAGATCTTCGATCCGTACTTCCGCGCGCGATTCAGCGACACCATCACGCGTCGTGGTGCGGGACTCGGATTGACGCTCGTGCAGCAGATCGTGACGTCGCACGGAGGCCGTGTCGAAGTCGACTCAGCGCCGGGCGTGGGCTCGACGTTCCGCCTGTTGTTCCCGCGCGATCTCGCGGCGCATTCGATGGATGTGATTGCCATGCCCCAGACACAGAGAGCATTTTGAGTTAGGAAACCCCGGGACTGACTGATCCGTAACAGTACGGAACAGGACGGAGAGAACGAATGACGAGGATTCTGATCGTTGAGGATGAAGCGGGACTCCGGCAGGGACTGGAGATCAATCTCCGCCACGAGAACTACGAGACCGTGACCGCGGCGGACGGCGAGGAAGCGATTCGCCTGTTTCACGGCGAGGCGCCGGATCTCGTGCTGCTCGATCTGATGCTGCCGAAGAAGAGCGGGTTCGAGGTCCTCGACCACATCCGCAAAGTCTCGAAAGTGCCGGTCATTCTTCTGACCGCGCGCGGACAGGAAACGGACAAAGTGCGCGGACTGCGCGGCGGCGCGGACGACTACGTCACGAAGCCGTTCGGCGTGCAGGAGCTGTTCGCGCGCATCGATGCGGTGATGCGACGCAGCGAAGTCGCGACCACGACGGCGAAGACGGTGTGCGAAGACTCGCTCATTCGTCTCGACCCCGCGACGCGCGAGGCCACGGCGAATGAGCAGAAGCTCAAGCTCTCGCCGAAAGAGTTCGATCTGCTGATGTATCTCTTCAAGAACAAGGAGCGCGTCGTTCCGCGCGATGAGCTGCTTTCGCGCGTGTGGAACTATCGCGTTGATCTCAATCTCAACAGCCGCACCGTCGACACGCACGTCACGCGACTGCGCCGCAAGCTGCAGAAAGCAGTGGGAACGGATGCAGCGGTGATCGTGGCCGTAGCGAAGATCGGCTATCGCTATCTCGGTGCCGCCAGCGGCGCCGCGATTGCGCACGGATGACCTGCGCTACAATTTGTCGCTCATGAATCGACAGACCTTTTTTCATTGCGCGTGTTGTCGGCCCGCGCAGGGTCTCGTCGAGACGTGTCGATAAAGGCAACAGCCGCACCGTCATCGAGTTGGACCCGAGCCTCACGGCCGGGTCCTTTTTGTTTTGTATGAAAGGAGCGTTTCCCATGCACGGAAGGATCTACGACAACATCACGCAGCTCATCGGCAACACGCCGCTCGTGCGCCTCAACAAAGTCGTCCCCGCGGGTGCGGCGGAAGTGGTGGTGAAGCTCGAGTCGTTCAATCCCCTCTCGTCGGTCAAAGACCGCATCGCCATCTCGATGGTCGAAGATGCGGAGCAGAGCGGTGCGCTGAAACCCGGCGGCACGATCATCGAGGCGACGAGCGGCAACACCGGCATCGGCCTCGCGTTCGTCGCCGCGGCGAAGGGATACAAATGCATCATCGTGCTGCCCGACACGATGTCGGTCGAGCGCCGCAAATTGCTCGAGGCGTTAGGCGCGAGACTCGTGCTCACGCCGGGACCGAAAGGCATCAAGGAATCGCAGCGACTCGCGCAGGAGCTCGCGGATCAGACGCCGGGCGCATGGCTTTCGCGACAGTTCGACAATCCCGCGAATCTCAAAGTGCATCGCGAGACCACGGCGCGTGAAGTGCTCGCGGATACCGGCGGCAAGCTCGATGGGTTCGTCGCGGGCGTCGGAACGGGCGGGACGGTTTCGGGCGTCGGCGACGTGCTGAAGAAAGAAGTGCCGCACGTGCTCGTCGGTGCGGTCGAGCCGGTGGAATCGCCGGTGCTCAAAGGCGGCACGCACAGCCCGCACAAGATTCAGGGGATCGGCGCCGGCATCATTCCGGCGATCTACAACGCCGATGTCGTCGATCGCATCTACGACGCGACGTTCGAAGACTCGGTCAACTACGCGCGCCGGCTGGCGAAGGAAGAAGGCATCTTCGTCGGCATCTCGTCCGGCGCGGTGACGTGGGCGGCGATCGAGATGGCGAAAGAGTTGGGCGCGGGCAAACGCGTCGTGGCTGTGCTCGCGAGCACGGGTGAGCGGTACTTGTCGACGGCGTTGTTCGAATACAGCGATCTGGTGAATCAACCCGCGACGACACCCGCGATGTTGGAAGCGGCGTTGGCAGCGACAACGAAGTGAGTGGAGCGGTGGGCTCTCAGCCCACCGATGAATTGATGGGCCGGCGGGCTAAGCAGCGACAACGAAGTAAGTGGAGCGGTGGGCTCTAAGCCCACCGATGAATTGATGGGCCGGCGGGCTAAGAGCCCGCCGCTCCACTATCGTCTCGCTCCGAGATGCATCCGCATCTTGCGAAACTTCTCTCGCTGCTCCGCGGTCAGTACCTTCTCGATCTCCGCGTTCGTCTGCGCGATTTCATCGCGCATCTTTGCGTGACGTCGCTCGAAGATCGCGCGAATCTGCGATTCCTGTGCGTCGGTGAGATCGAGATGATGATCGAGGCGATTGAGCATCAGGCGCATGCCGATCTCGGGACGCGGACGCAGATGCGCGAAGCGGCCCACGCCGAAGCCGACGACCAGTCCCGTGCCGAACGTCAGCACGAGCACGATCACCGCGACGATGGTCGTTCTAGCGGCCGACACTGTACGTCTCTCCTCCCATCACGATTTGCACTGTGTCGTCGTACGACCCGTCGCTGATCGTGTAGGCAGCGATGCCGATCGCAGCAGCCAGCGCGATCGCGCTCATCGCAACAGTCACGGGACGAAACCACGCCGCGAGCAGCTCGAACACCGTCTCGCGCGGCGCTGCGATGCGCGCTTCGATGCGCAGGCGAATGCGATCGAGCGTCACAGCGTCGGGCCGGCGTTGCAGTGACTGCGCGTCGCGTCGAAGGCGTTCGAAGAAATCGTCGTTCTCGATCATGCGTACAAGTCCGCGAGTTTTTCCTGCAGTTTCTTTCGTGCGTGCGAGAGATGAGAGCGAACGGTGCCGTCGCTGAGCCCCATCATCGCCGCAATCTCCTGATGCTCGAACTGCTCCACGAGATGCAGCCGCGCCACGACGCGCTGCATCTCGGGCAACTCTTCGAGCGCGATGTCGATGCGTCGCGCAATCTCGTTCGTTATGGCCGGCAGCTCTGCATCATCGCGCCGCGTGGCCTGTTGTGCATCGCCAATCTCTTCATGACGAAATTTCGCGCGATGTTTGTGCACGTCGAGCGCGAGGTTCGTGACGATGCGATAGATCCACGGTCCGAACGATTCGCCCGTGCGAAAGCGCGCGATGTGCTGATACGCCTTCACGAACGCCTCCTGCGCCAGATCCTCGGCATCGTGCGCATTG
>JACZCU010005006.1_pt1 | contig 96585 bp, 66 predicted proteins | sample 8641851 | NCBI WGS metagenome assembly JACZCU01 (sample SAMN15324605, study PRJNA640507) | soil metagenome | isolation source: monocropping sugarcane control | place: China: Luxin town, Laibin City, Guangxi Province | collected 2019-07-25 | depth 10cm m | reverse complement strand
CGCGGCGAGTTTTCGAAGTATCTCGATGGAGCGTGGAGCGAGTTGCAGGCGAAGGTCGCGAAGCAGCATGGAGCGGCGGGCTCTCAGCCCGCCGGTGTGCAATGAGGCCGGCGGTGTGCAATGAGGCCGGCGGTGTGCAATGAGGTCGGCGGGCCAATGAGGTCGGCGGGCTGAGAGCCCGCCGCTCCACTTTTTAGTGACCGCCGCAGCCGCACGCGCCGTGATTCGCCTGCGCGAACGTGGCGGTGCTGCCGGCGTTCTCTTCCAGCGAGACCGCGCGCGGGAAGTACACGTTGTTCTCGATGTGCACGTGCTCGTGCGTGCGCTGCTCGAACTCGGCGAGACGGCGATAGAGCTCGCGATAGCTGAAGCACGCATCATGCGGCGTGGTGTAGCCGTCGGTGAGTGAGCGTGCGCGCGCGAGCAGCTCGCCGACGCGATCGTGCTCGAGCATCATCATGCGCACCGGATTCTTCACCGTGCCGAAGAACGGCGTCGGCGCGGGACGTCCTTCATTGCCCGCGTGTTCGAGTTGACACACGTACGGAAACAGCACCTGTTCTTCCTTGAGCATGTGCGGAAGCAGGTCATTCGCGAGATCCAGAATGGTGGCCAGCACGCCCGCGAGCTCCTCGTGTCGCGCGCCGTGCACGCCGAGAACTTTTTCGCCGAGCTGCTGCAACGTGACGAGCTCTTCGCGCGTGTAACGGTGATAGGTCTCGTTGATGTGATCGGAGATCGCTTCGAGCGAGTCGTTCGTCCAGTCGCGATCGACGCCATCCGGAATCACCGGCGCGCTTTCAATCGCGATCGCGAATTCATCGATGGTCTTGCCGACGGCCGCGCATGCGTCGGCAAGCGGCGTCATGCCGCCGCAGCAGTAATCAATCCGCCACGATTCGAAAACGCGGATCGAAGCGGGCAACTCCGCCGCGAGCTCTCCAACCGTCCGGTCCTGCAGAGAAATGGTCGTGCTCATTTGTCCTCCCTTATGCCTTGAATTTTGGAGAGAGCGCCGGGTGCGGACCATGACGAAAATCATGCGAAAGGCTGGATTAGCTGGACATTTCGACGAAACGGCAGAGTGCGTTGACGAGTTGCATCTGCTCCGGCGTACGGCAATCAACGTCGAGTAAACGCGGATTTGCCACGACGATGGCCATGCATCGCGCGCGAGAAATCGCGACGTTCAGACGATTGCGGCTGAAGAGAAACTCGATGTCGCGCGGAAGCTCGGCGGCGCTCGACGTGGCCATGCTGAAGAACACGATCGGCGCTTCGCGGCCCTGAAATTTATCGACGGTTCCGACTGGCACTTCGCCGAGTCCCGCCGCGCTGAGCCGTTGCTGAATGCGCCGCACTTGCGCGTTGTACGCCGCGACGATGAGAACGTCGCTCGCGCACAGCGCGCGCTCTTCGCCGAATCGATTTGTGAATCTGCCGCGCAGCAACCGCGTGATCTCCGCGACGATGCACTCGGCTTCTTCATCCGACGCTTGCGAGTTGCCTTCGTGCTCGACGGGCATGAAACGCAAGCCGGTCTCGATGTTGCCGTGGAGGGTGATCGCCTGGGTTTCGCACGATTCGTGCGCGTGCAATCGATTCTCGTAGACGACGCGCGATACGAACTCGCAGACGCTCGGATGCATGCGGAAGGTCTTGTCGAGAAAGATGCCGCGATCGCGCGGAACGGTTTCGTGATCGCCGAGGAGATGCTGGAGGACGGAGACGCTGACGTTGTCGGGATGTGCGGCCTGCGAGATTTGCGGAAGCTGGAGCGGATCGCCGAGGAGCACGACGTTGTGCGCGGAGGTGGCGGCGGCGAGGGCGTTGGCGAGTGGCACCTGGCCGGCTTCGTCGATGAAGAGATAGTCGAGCGTTTGATCGAGTTCCTCTTTCGAAAACAGCCACGCGGTGCCGGCGACGAGATCCGCGGTTGCGGCTTCCTCGACCTCGGATGCCATGCCGATCATCGTCCCCTCGTATCGATCGCCGAATTTGACGCCGCTAAACTTGACGTGTTGCTCGCTTGCGACCTTCTCCACTTCCTCGAGCAGCGTGTGAATGGCTTTGTGTGAATTCGACATCACACCGATGCGCTTCTTCGCGCGCAGCAACTCCACGATCACGCGTGCGCCGGTGTACGTCTTGCCCGAGCCCGGAGGTCCTTGGACGAACACGTACGAACGATCGAGACGCCGCGTGACGTCGCTCGTGTCGTCGAGCGGACCATCGCCGAAAAGGCGCGGTGCGCGTGCGTGCAGCAGATCGATCGCCGCCGCGTACTTCGTTTCGGCCGCGAGGTACGACGTTGCGAAGCGCTGCTGCGCCTCGACGATTTTGTTTGCATCAATCGGACCTCCGGGCATCAGCGCGCTGGGATGCTCATCGGGCGTCGATCTGCGCGCCAGACGCAGCACGCCGGCTTTCGCATCGATCTCGTGAATCGTTCCCGCACGGTCGCGCGTGCGCGTGTCGTGCACGGCATCGCCGCGATCGAACTTGTGTTCCTGCGGCGTGAATCGATACGTGTAGATCGTCGAACCTTTCTCGCGAACCGGCGCGACGCTCTCATCGAGTTCCACTTTGCTGATGCACTCGCTGTCCTCGAACAACTCCTGCTCGTCCATGTCGCGCCGCATCATGAACGGCCACCAGCCGGCGCGCTGTTCGCGCGGGTGGTAGTAGAGCAATTGCGCGAGCAGCGATTCGCCGCGCTGCATCAACGCGTGGAACAGCTCGTCGTTCTTCTGCTCGCGCGCGATGCGATCTTCCTTCAACTCTTTCGGTTCCTGCGATTCCTTCCACGTCGCATCTGCGGGACGAACGGAATCGATCAGCCACTTGCGCAGCTCGAGGATCGACACGCAATCCTCGCGGTTGTACGCCTCGATCGCATCGAGGTACGTCTGCTCCTGCGTCGCGATCCACGTTTCGTACGCGAGCAACGCACCGCCGGCCTCACGCACGTCGTATTCTTTGCGCTGAAAGTAAAACGTCTCGACGCTCTTCAATCCGTACGACGCATGCGAGACGCGCATGCCTTGTCGCACGATGGACGAAAGATCGACGAACGCCTCGTAGCGCAGGAGATCGTCGAGCTCCTTCTCGCGCGTCGCATGACGGCTCGCGAGTCGCTTCAGCGTCGCCGCTTCGATCGAACCGTAGTGGTAGATGTGCGACGCGCGATCGGCGCGATGACGCGCGTGCAAAAGATCCATCACCGCTTCGAATGCAATGCGCTCGCTTTCGTGATCGTGCGCCCACCACGATCGATACTTCGCGTTGCCGTTCTCCTCGTACGCGATGCCGAAGAGAAACGTGAGTCCCTCGCCGATGAATGGATCGCCTTCGATGTCGAAGAAGACATCGTTCTGCGACGGCCGCGGCAGTCGCGCGAAGCCCTGCTCTTTCGCAAGCGGCAACAGCTCGAACGTGTGTACGCCGGTCTGCTGCGCGGCATGCTGCAGGCGCGCCTGATGCTGCAGCGTCGCGAGCGTTGCGGGCGCGATGCGCGGAACGCGCAACAGCGGATCCGATTTCGCGAGCGCGGTGAGCGTGTCGATGTGCGCACGCTCCAGACGCGAGGCGTGCGTGCGACGCAGGTTCGCGACGAGCGAGAGATGATCGACGTCCGACCATTGTCGCGAGCAGTGCGCCCACCAGTCGCACATCGAACAGAACGCGACCGGATACGGCAGTCGCAGGTCGTTGCGCTCGATCGTGCGATCGAGCGACGCGCGCACGTGGCGGTGATACGCATCGAAGTCGGCGACGAGAAACGTTTCGCGATCGCCTGATCCGAGCTCGACGTGCATGCGCTCGGGCGTCGTGCCTTGCAAGCGACGCAGGTGATCGCTGTAGTCGGCAAGTTGCAACACGAACGGCGCTTTCACCGCGCGCGAGAGTTTCGTGTCGATGACTTCGTAGCTGTGCGGGCCGAGTGCGGATGGAAGGGGGATGCGCATCAGGAGATCGGCGCGGCCCGTCCAGCGTCCATCGAAGAACGTGGCCTGCGCGATGTACTCCGCGCCGTTTTGCATCGCACGCAACGTCTGCGATTCGGCGTGACGCAATCCGGCGACGGTCCACTGCGGCGCATCGATGTCGACGACTTCGTGCCCTTCCTTGCGCAACCGATCGACGTACGCGTGCTCATGCTCGTCGCCTTTCGCTGAAAGCAGCTCGGCCATCTGCGACGGCGGACGCATCGCGAGCGGTTTGATGGTGCCGCGTTTCACGCCGTGTGTGAGCAGCGTGGCGTGATCGCAGCGAGTGAAGGTCGTGAGATCGGAGGTCGAGAGAATGAGTTGATCGCCGTCGAGCCGCATGCACGAACAGACACTCGTGCGATCGCGCAGTGGCGGCGCGCCACATTCATCGGCGCGTGGTGTCTTTCTTTTTGCCTCCGGTGGGGATTTTCCGTTTTCCGTCACTCCTCGGCGGCGGCAAAACGTCCGCACGAACGAGGAGACCCATGCCGCTGCTGGATTCCATCGCGCCGTCCAATCTGATGCGTGCGCTGCAGGATTCGATCGATCGCCGCAAGCGGCAGAACGAATTGCATCGCGCGACGCCGGTGCCGCCGCGCACGAGCGCACGCGCCGAGTGGCTGGGCGTCGGGCGATCGACCACCATCGCCGGATTCGCAAGCGGCGATCTCGTTTACGCCGGCTCGCGACTCGCGGGACTCGATGGCTCGCGCATCGAACCTTCGCTGCTCGATCCCTCGCTCCTGGTCGATCCGTTGCACGCGAACACGCACGGCGAGCAGATGACGTACTGGCCGTCATATGACTCGATCACCGCCTCGTCGCGCCGCGCGCATTTGCAATGGCTCGCGGGCGGACGAAGTGATCCGAACGCGTACATCGGCTACGTCTTCCTGTTCTTCTACGGACTCGAACGGCGCGTTTACGAATTTCTGCAGAACCACGCCTCGAGCGAAGACGAGTTGCTCGCGATTGCGCGCGAAGTGGCGCGCCTCATCGATTTGTACGCGCGCTCGAGTGGATCGTTCGCGAGTTACGCCGGCTCGTTCCTCGATCTGCTCGCGTGCATCGTGCCGCGCGCGCGAACGCTCGTCGAAGGACGCGTGCGTGCCGATGGTCCGCCTGCATCGTTGCGATTGACGCTCGGCGAGCTTGCACTAGCGGGCAAGCCGCTTCCCGCGCAGCACGCGCTCGCGTGGGTGCGCAGCGCGCGTTACCTCAACACGCCCGCGCAACGCTGCGCGGACGAATTCGAGTTGCTCTTTCACATTCACTACGCGCAGAAATTCGGCGACGGACTTTCATTGAAGCCGGGCCGCGCGATGGTCGAGATTTCGTATCGTCCCGCGAGCGCGACGCTCGACCTGATCACGCTGAAGCGCAACGTTCCGGACGTCACGCTGCTCTCCCGTCCGCTGACACAACTCATCGCGCTCACCGATGATTGCTGCGCCGCACTCGACGCGTACAGTCGCTTTCTCGGGAAGAACGAGAACGGGCGCGAATCACTCGCCGCATTCGCGTTGCTGCCGGACGAACTGGTCGAAGCAACGCCATCGGCCGATGCCACCGCGATCGCGGAGCTCGTGCGATCGCGACTCGATGATGCGGGCCGCGCGCATCTCGCCGCGGCCGAGCTGCTGCAACACGTGCGCATGGCGAAGCCGGGCAAGGTGTCGAAGAGCGAGTCGATGCTGCTCGCGCAGGCGCTCGAAAAACTCGGCTACGGCATCGAGCCCGATGTGCGACTCGGTGGTCCGTCGTACGAGGTCGAAGGCCGCGTCGTGGTGTTTCGACGTCTGCCCGATTGTCCGTCGATCGCCACGGACGAATATGCAACCGCGACGTTGCTCATGCGGCTCGCGGCAATGGTGACGACAGCGGACGATGCGGTGTCGCAAGCGGAGCGCGAGCATCTCGAGCAGCACATCGAAGAACGTCTGCAACTCACGGCGGGCGAGCGTCAGCGACTCGGCGCACATCTCGCGTGGCTGCTCGAATCGGAGCTCACGCTCACCGGATTGCGCAAGAAACTCGCGGCGATTGCGATCGCAAGTCGCAAGGCAATCGCGCGTGTGCTCGTCGAAGTCGCGGCGACGGACGGTCACGTCGATCCGCGCGAGCTGAAGATCCTCGAAAAGTTGTACGCGGCGCTCGCACTCGATACCGCCGATCTCTATCGCGACGTGCACGCCGTGCAATCGAGCGATGACGAGCCGGTCGTCGTCGACACGCCCACGCCAGCGAAAGGCTTCGCCATTCCACCGGAGAAGCCGAAGTCCGCGATCGACATGGATCGCGTGCGGCTGAAGATCGACGAGACGCGACAAGTGTCGTCGCTGTTGTCGAGCATCTTCGTCGAAGACGACGCACCGCCGGCGGTGGCGCCCGCGATTCAACAGGCGAACACGATCGGCACACTCGACGCCGCGCATTCGGAATTGCTGCGCCGTCTCGCGCAACGCGAGAGCTGGCCGCGCGATGAAGTGGAACGACTCGCGAGCGAGCTTGCGCTGCTCACCGACGGCGCACTCGAAGCGCTCAATGACTACGCCTACACCAAAGTCGCCGAGCCTCTGTGGGAGGACGACGATCCAATTCTCATCCACTCGAACGTGATCCGGGAGCTCATCGCATGAATCCACCGCAAACCATCAAACCGAAGCATCGGGACTCGATCATTCAATCGCTGCAGGCCGGCGTGGTGCCGCGCGTCGGGCAGCAATACATTCAAGTCGGCCGGCATCAGGAAGTGAAGGCGTTGGTCGCGGACGTCGAACGCATCGCGGACGGCGGCGCATCGATTCGATTCGTGATCGGTGAGTACGGCTCGGGCAAAACGTTTTTTCTGAATCTCATTCGCTCGATCGCGCTGGAGCGCAATCTCGTCGCGATCAACGCGGATCTCTCGCCCGATCGCCGTCTGCACGCGACAGGCGGTCAGGCGCGATCGCTGTACGCGGAGTTGATGCGCAACATCGCCACGCGCTCGAAGCCGGACGGCGGCGCGATGGCGAGCGTCGTCGAGAAGTTCGTGAGCAGCGCGCTGACGGAAGCGCGGAATGCGTCGACGCCCGTCGAATCGGTGATTCGTACGCGACTGGCGTCGCTGCAGGAGCTCGTCGGCGGCTACGACTTCGCGCAGGTGATCGAGTCGTACTGGCGCGGTCACGACACCGGCAACGAGGAGTTGAAGGAATCGGCGCTGCGCTGGCTTCGCGGCGAATACACGACGAAGTCCGACGCGCGCGCGCACCTCGGCGTGCGCACGATCGTCAGCGACGCAAACGTCTACGATCAACTGAAACTCTTCGCGCGTTTCGTACGACTGGCCGGCTACGCCGGTGTGATGATCGTGCTCGATGAGCTCGTGAATCTCTACAAGCTCGCGAACGCGCAGGCGCGCAACAGCAACTACGAACAAATCCTGCGCATCCTCAATGATGTGCTGCAAGGCACGGCCGAAGGGATGGGCGTGCTCCTCGGCGGTACGCCGGAGTTTCTGCTCGATACGCGACGCGGGTTGTACAGCTATTCCGCGTTGCAGTCGCGGCTCGCGCAGAATCAGTTTCTTCGCGAAGGACTCGTCGATTACCGCGGCCCCGTGCTCTCGCTCTCGCAGCTCACGAAAGAAGATCTCTACGTGCTGCTCGCGAACATCCGCAACGTGTACGCGTTCGGCGATCCGTCGAAGCAGCTCGTGCCGGACGAGGCGCTCGAAGCGTTCATGCATCACTGCTCGCAACGCATCGGCGACGCGTATTTCCGCACGCCGCGCAACACCGTCACCGCGTTCGTGAGTCTGCTGTCGGTGCTCGAACAAAACGCCGGCGCCAACTGGCGCGATCTCCTCGGCGCCGTGAGCCTGACCGCGGATCGCAATCCTGATCTCGACGATGTCGAGGACGACGATCCGACCCCGCAATCTGCAGCGACGACGAATGACGATGACGACCTCGCCACCTTCCGGATCTGAGAACTCAACGTCGTTCGCACTGCTGCACGAGCGCGTGCGCCGATGGATCTGGCAGCGTCGATGGTCGGAGTTGCGCGATGTGCAGGAACTCGCGATTCGCACGATTCTCGGCGGCGACGAGGACGTGATCATCAGCGCCGCAACGGCCGCGGGCAAAACGGAAGCGGCGTTTCTGCCGGTGTGCTCGTCGCTCGTCGATGACAGCGAAGCGGGCGGCGTGCAGGTGTTGTACATCGGTCCGTTGAAAGCATTGATCAACGATCAATGGCAGCGCCTCGATGACTTGTGCGAATCGCTCGAGATTCCGGTGCATCGCTGGCACGGCGACGTCGGCGCGAGCGCGCGGCAAAAGCTGCTTCGCAATCCCAGTGGGATTTTGTTGATCACGCCGGAATCACTCGAGGCGTTGTTCGTGCGTCGCGGTCACGAGATCGCGAAGCTCTTCGCGGGCTTGCGCTGCGTGATCATCGACGAATTGCACGCGTTCATCGGCACCGAGCGCGGGATGCAATTGCAATCGCTTCTGCATCGGCTCGAGCGTGTGCTGCATCGTCGCGTCCGTCGCATCGGCTTGAGCGCAACCCTCGGCGACATGAACATCGCCGCCAATTTTCTGCGTCCGCGAAACGGCCGCACGTCCAATCCCGTGCTCGTGAAATCGGAGGAAGCAGGAACGGGCGTGATGATGAAGTTGTACGGCTTCCGGAGTCCGGCGAAGTCCGATGGCGAAGAAGACGAGACGATGCTCTCGATCGCGGCGCAGCTCTATCGCACGCTTCGTGGTTCGAACAATCTCGTCTTCGCGAACTCGCGCGGCAACGTCGAGATGTACGCGGATCGCCTCGCGCGAATGTGCGCGCGGGATCGATTGCCTGAAGAATTCTTCGCGCATCACGGCAGTCTCGCGCGCGACTTGCGCGAGTCGCTCGAGACGCGATTAAAATCCGGCGACAAGCCGACGACCGCGGTCTGCACCAGCACGCTCGAAATGGGCGTCGACATCGGCGCGGTGAAGAGCGTCGTGCAGATCGGCTCACCGCCGAGCGTCGCGTCGCTGCGACAACGCGTCGGACGTTCGGGACGTCGTGGCGAGCCGGCGATTCTTCGCGTGTACATTCAGGAGGAATCGATCACCGCGCGCTCGTCGCCGCAGGACGCGATTCGCGCCGATCTCGTCGAGACCATCGCGATGCTCGAGCTGATGCTTCGCAAGTGGGTCGAGCCGCCGCCTTCGGAGCTCGTGCACGGATCGACGCTCGTGCAGCAGCTCCTCTCGCTCATCGCGCAATACGGCGGCATCACCGCGCGCGATGCGTACGCGATGTTGTGCGCGACCGGACCATTCGAGCACGTGTCGATGTCGATGTTCGCGTCGCTGCTGCGCAGTCTCGCGTCGCACGATCTCATCTCGCAGATGGACGACGGCTTGTTGATTCACGGCAGGGAAGGCGAGACGCGCGTGAATCACTACGAGTTCTACAGCGCGTTTCAGACACCCGATGAATATCGCCTCGTGAGTCACGGTCGCGCGCTTGGCTCGCTGCCGATTCTGTTTCCGATTCAGGAAGGATCGTTCCTGATTTTCGCGGGACGGCGCTGGCGCGTCATTGCCGTCGATCACGAACGCCGCGTGCTCGATCTCGTTCCGTCGGCGGCCGGTCGCGTTCCTTCGTTTCAGAGCAGCGGTGCTGGTGACGTGCACGATGAAGTGCGCCGCGAGATGTTCGCGATCTACACGCGTGAAGACACGCCGTCGTATCTCGACAAGACCGCGACCGATCTTCTTCGCGAAGGCCGCGAGAACTTTCGACGGTACGCACTCGATCGCACCGGCTTCATCGCCAGCGGCGATGGTGCCGCGTACTTTCCGTGGTACGGCAGCCGCGCGATGAACACGCTGCTGCAGCAACTCGTCGGTGAAGGGATCTCCGCGTCGATCGAAGGTCCCGCGCTCGTCGCGCAGCAGCTTTCGTACGACACGTTGCGCGGTGCGGTGCAGGCGTGCGAATCGATTCGTCCGGTCGACACGATCGCGCTTGCGCGACGCGTCGAGACGAAGATCGAAGAGAAGTGGGATGACGTTCTGGATGAGGCGACGCTGTGTGCGTCGTACGCGAGTCGCAGATTGACGATGAATCCGACGGTTGCGCTGGAGAGATTGCGAAGCGGGTGAAACGGGAGGGAATCGTGCGATCCCCTCCCGAAAAAAATCTACTTCACGATGCGAATCTTCACGTGGCCGTTCTTCTTCACCTTCACCACGACATTGCGTCCGGCGACGAGATCCGCGACGGTCGCGTTCTTCTTCGTCTTGCCGCGGTAGTCGTTCACCTGCGCGCTCTTCGCGACGACCTGGACGGACTTGCCGTTGGTGAATGCGATCGTGACTTTGCCTTCGACAGTCGTCACGGACTGAATCGTGCCGCGATACTTCTGAATCCCGTTCTTCGATTCTTCGAGCTTCGACGTTTCGTGCTTCTTCTCAGCCTTGCCGTTCGCCGCGGAGGCAGGAGTGGCGGCCATGACGCCGAGGAGTAAGGCGCCGAGGAGGAACATCGAGGCGCCGCGGCGCATGAGCGCCCACATCGCGGCGGCGGTGCTGAGCACACCGAGCATCAGCTTGCCGAACAGACCGAGTGCCGGCACCGGAACCGCGGGTGCGACATCGGCATTCGTGATCGTGACCTGTGCCGTTGCGGGAGATCCGACCGCCGCGCCAGTCAGCGTCACGGTGAACGTCTCATCCGGTTCGACGGCGACGTCGTCGATGATCGGAATCGTGATCGTCTGCGGCGTTGCATCGCCCGCGGGGAAGTTCACCGTGCCGGCGACCGCGGTGTAATCCGAGCCCGCGAGAGCGGTGCCATTGGCGCTCGCGTAATTCGCGGAGAGCGCGCCTTCGGTACCGCCGGTGCGCGTGACCGTCAACACGACCGACGGCACTTCTTCCGGCGTCGTCACCATCGCAACGCTGAACTGAATCGTGCCCGCGGGATCGTCGTTGATCGTCACGGTTCCGACCGTGTTTGCGCCGAGCGTCGCGCCGGCACTCGGCGTGCTGATCGTGCCCGTAAAGTTTTCGGCGCCTTCGACCACGTTGTCGTTGAGGATCGGAATCGTCACGTTCTCGGAGAGATCGCCCGCGACGAAATTCACCGTCACCGCGGTGTTCGTGTAATCGCTGCCCGCGGTCGCGCTGCCGTTCGCCGTAGCGAAGCTGACGCTCGCCGGATCCGTACCGATGTCGCGCGTCACCGTCACGTTGACGCTGCCGCCGGATTCCGCAACGTTGTACGTGGTCGGGTTGACCTGAATCACGCCGCCGTTGAGCTCGACCGCGCCCATGTCCGCGCGACCCGCGTAGACGCGCGTGAATCCGCGCTGATCCGTGGCCGGCGGAGGTGCGAATGCGGGATCGGCGGCATTGATCACGGGGCTCGTCAACGCGGGCCGGTGCGTCTGCGTCGTGCCGCCATTGTTCGCAAGCGCGCCGAGCTGCGGATCCTGACCGGTGATGTTGCCCGCGATGCTGTTGATGTTCGCACCGCCCGGTGATTCCACGAGCGTGTAACTGAGATCGAATCCGCCGTTGGTGCCGTTGGCGAGATCGTTGTCGGTGCCGGCCGTGTTGTCGCCGATGATCGAGTTCGCGACCGGCAGCGTCTGATCGTTCATGAAGATTCCGCCGCCCGATCCGGACGCCGTGTTGTTCGCGATCGTCAGGAACTGCACGTCCATCGTGTTGTACAGGTTGTACAGGTAAATGCCGCCGCCGTTTCCGGCCGTCGCCTGATTCCCTGACACGGTGGTGTTGATCAGCGTCATGCCTTGATCGGGGCTGTAGAGGAACGCGCCGCCGCCGGCCTGCGCGCTGTTCCCTGAAATCGTCGAGTCCTGGATATCGAGAATGCCGCTGTCGAAGCTGTAGAGATAGATGCCGCCGCCGGCCGTGTTCGACGTGTTGCCGCTGATCGTCGTCGAAAGAATGTGGACGCTGTTGTCGGGATCGTAGAGATAGATGCCGCCGCCCTGACCCGACGCGGTGTTGCCGGTGATCTGGCTGTCCTCGATCGTCATGTCGCCGCCGGTGTCTTCGACGTAGATGCCGCCGCCGTCGTCGCCGGAGGTGTTGCCGCTGATCGTCGTGCGGCGAATGGTCAGTGTGTGATTGAAGCCGTCGGACCACAGACCGGCGCCATCGCCGGATGCCTGGTTGGCCGTGATCACCGCGTCTTCGATGGTGAGGTTCTCGTCGAAGTTCACGATGCCCGCGCCGATGGTCGACGCGCCGCCCGTGATCGTGAGACCGGCGATGCGGATATCCGTCGTGACGGAGCTGTTGTAGAGATAGAACACGCGCGACGAGTTGTTGCCGCTCACGCTGAGCGTCGACGCGCCCGGTCCCTGAATGTCGACGCTGTCGGTGATGTCCAGCTGGCCGGTCGTCAGCGTGATCGTGCCGGTGAGACCGGCCTGAAAGTTGACGACGTCCGCACCAGCGGCGCCGTTCGCATCGGCGATCGCCTGCCGCAGTGAGCCCGCGCCGCTGTCATTCAGGTTCGTGACGGTGAACGTTGCCGCGTTTGCTGCTGGAACCGCGGCCAGTGCTGCGACGCCGAGGCCGAGTGCTTTCGTTGCCGGAGAAGAAGGTTTGGGGCTGATTTTGGATGTACGTCGTCCACGCTTCACACGCATCTGTGACCTCACGACTTGACTTTTTTTCACGGATGACCCAGGGAACAGAGGCATTTAGTATAGCGGCCCGTTAAATGAAATTGGAAACCGAATTCATTCGTCTGCCGCTCACGTTCGATGCGGCGAAACTCACCGAAGAAATCTCACAGTTCACCGAGGAGGACTGGCGTCCGCATCCTCAGGGACATCCGGGCAACAGCGCGCTGCCGCTCATCGCATTGAATGGGAGCCCATGCGATGACGGCGTGAGCGGCGCGATGAGCGCGACGCCGCACCTGGAACGCATGCCGTATCTGCGTCAGGTATTGGCCGCGTTTCATTCGGTGTGGGGACGCACGCGGCTCATGCGTCTCGATGGCAATGCCGAGGCGACGGCGCATTGCGATACGAACTACTACTGGACGCAACACGCGCGCGTGCACGTGCCGATCGTGACCACGCCCGACGTCGAATTCCGTTGCGGCGACAAGGCCGTGCACATGGCCGCGGGCGAAGCGTGGATCTTCGACACGTGGAAAGTGCACAACGTCACCAATCCGCGGCCGACGCGGCGCATTCATCTCGTGGCCGACACGATCGGCACGGCGTCGTTCTGGAATCTCGTCGCGCGTGGACGTGCGGGCGAGGCCGCGACGCACGTTCCGTTCGATCCGCTGCGCGCGGTGCCGATCACGACCGAGACCGTGAATCATCCCGTGGTCATGTCCCCCGCGGAGCTGAACGACATGATCGCGCTTGTGGTGGAAGGCGCGCCGCACGATGCGCACGACTTGTTCGCGAGTCTCGATGCGCTGCGTCACGACTGGCGTGCGGCGTACGTGCGATTCGGTGAGAGTCGCGACGGCTTTCCGCTGTATCGCTCACTGCTCGATCGCGCGAACACCGCGCTCGAGCCGCTGGCCGGTCGTTATCTGTTGCGCAATCACGTCGATGCCGTCGATGCCGCGCGCAGCCTCGTGCTCGCGCCGGCGCTTGCGGATCAGGCGGCGACGCCGCGAGCGCGTGTGCGCACCGCGCGTGCGTCGAAACTCGAGCGGCCGATCTTCATCGTCTGCTCGCCGCGCTCCGGCAGCTCGCTGTTCTTCGAAACGCTTTCGCAATCGCCGAGTGTGTGGACGGTCGGCGGCGAGTCGCACGCGATCATCGAGTCGATTCACGGTTTGCATCCGGTGCAAAAACGATTTCACTCGAACCGTCTCGATGCTTCGGATGCGACGCCCGAAATCGTGTCGCAGCTCGAGCGTTCGTTCTTCGCGAAGCTGCGCGACCGCGACGGGCGCACGCCGCGCGCGGACGCGACGGGATTGCGGTTGCTCGAGAAGACGCCGAAGAACTCGCTGCGCGTTCCGTTTCTCGCGAAGGCATTTCCCGATGCGCTGTTCGTCTATCTCTACCGCGACATGCGCGACACGATCAGCAGCATGCTCGATGCGTGGCGCTCCGGAAAATTCGTGACATATCCGCGGCTTCCGGGCTGGGATGGTCCGCCGTGGTCGCTGCTGCTCACGCCGGGATGGCGCGAGTTGTCGGGACGTCCGCTCGCGGAGATCGTCGCGGCGCAATGGTCGGCGGCGACGCGCTATCTGCTCGATGATCTCGAGCAGCTCTCGCCGGATCGCTGGTGCGTCGCGGGATACGACGCGCTGATCAGGGAGCCGCAGCAGGAGATGGAGCGGCTCGCGAAGTTTCTGGAGATCGAGTGGGATCGCGAGCTCACCGCGCCGCTGCCGCTCTCGAAGACGACGCTCACGGCGCCGAACGAGGAGAAATGGCGAAAGAATGCGGATGATCTGAAGGTCGCACTGCCGCTGGTGGAAGAGGTTGCGAATCGCGCGCGTGCGTTGTTCGCGAATCCTCCGAAGCGGGAAATGCGGCGCCGTGCAGAATCGCCGAATTTGCCAGCAAAATCGCAAAAATCAGCGGATTTCAGCAGCGTGTTCACGCCGGGGTTCGCGGAGATTCTGGATCGCGCGAAGTCGTCGCTGCTGGTGTCGACGTATCAGTCGGGACGTTTGATCATGGCGCGGGTGATGGACGGGAAGGTGAATACGCATTTCCGCGGCTTCCCGAGTCCCATGGGCATTGCCCTGTCCCCCAACTCTCTCATCCTCGGCACGAAGAACTATGTCTGGCAATTCCGCAATCACTCGGGCATCGCGGAGAGGCTCGGGTCCGATGCCGCATTCGTTCCGGCGACCGCGCATGCGACCGGCGACATTCGCATTCACGAGCTCGTGCACGCGGGTCGCAATCTCGTCATCGTGAACACGCGCTTCTCGTGTCTCGCGACGATCGACGGGCAGACGAGTTTTCGCGAGCTGTGGCGGCCGAAGTTCATCACGGAGCTGGCGCCCGAGGATCGATGTCACTTGAATGGAGTGGCGGTGCATGAGGGTGCGGTTCGCTACGTCACCGCGTTAGGCGAGTCGAACGAGAATGCCGGCTGGCGCGCGAACAAGGCGAGCGGCGGGATCCTGATCGATGTCGCAACGAACGAGATCGTCGCGCGCGGATTGTCGATGCCGCACTCGCCGCGCATCTATCAGGACAAGCTGTGGGTGCTGGAGTCGGGTGAGGGCCGTCTGTGCACGATCGATGTTGCGTCTGGCGCAAAAACGATTGTCGCGGAAGTGCCGGGCTTTGCACGCGGACTTGCGTTCGCCGGGCCATTCGCGTTCATCGGCTTGTCGCAAGTGCGCGAGTCGGTATTCGACGGCATTCCGATCGCGAAACGTCCGGAGCGTCATTGCGGTGTGTGGGCGGTCGACATCCGCAACGGCAACATCGCCGGCTTCCTGCGCTTCGAAGGAATCGTGCAGGAGATCTTCGATGTGCAGTTGCTCGACGGCATCCGCAAACCGGATGTGCTCGAGCCGGCGGACGAGCTGGTGAGCGGAGCGTTCGTGGTGTAAGTGTGTGGAGTGCGGCAGCGAAGCTGCCGCTGTCGAAAGCGGTGGCTTGCGCCACCGCACTCCAAACGATGTAAGTTTCGCCGCGTGGAATCGATCCTCAGACTCGAGCAGGAGCTCGGCGCGAATTGGAGCTCGCTGCGAAACGCGCGACAGACCACCGTCGAGATCCTCGCGGAATTGAGCGACGCCGTCGCCGATCTCAGCGATGCGAATTTCTCGATCGTCGTCACCGGCTCGTTAGGCCGCGGCGAGGCAACGCGCGGCAGTGACGCGGACTGGTTGCTGCTCGTCGACGGTCCGTCGGATCCCGAGCACAGTCTCCTCGTGCGCGAGATTCACGAACGCATTCGCGGTGTCGTGGCCAAGGAAGTCGGTCGCACCGGCACGTTCGGCGGCATCGTCGCGGGCCACGAGCTCGTGCACTACATCGCCGGCACGCGCGACTCGAATGAGAATCTCACGCGACGCATTCTGCTGCTGAGCGAATCGCGCTCGCTTACCAGTCCGCAGGTGCGCGAGCGCGTGATCCACAACGTGCTGTCGCGCTATGTCGTGTACGACCGCGCGGTGCAGAGCCGCAGCGGATTTCGCCAGAGCATCCCGCATTTTCTGCTCAACGATGTCGTGCGTTACTGGCGCACGATCGGCAGCGATTACGCGTCGAAGATGTGGGAGCGGCAGCACGAGGGATTCGGGATTCGCAACATCAAGCTGCGGTTTTCGCGAAAGGTGTTGTTCACGTGGGGACTGCTGGCTTCGTTCGCGGGAGAGTTGTTCCCGACGGCGGAGCTCGCGAACGCGTCGAGCGATGATGAGTATTACCGCATGCTCGCGATTCTCATTCGTTCGCTGACGGATGTTCCTCCGCTCGAGCTGCTCGCACGCGCGGTTCTCGGATGCGGCGATCGCAGCGTCGCGGATCTGATCTTCTCGTCGTACGACGAGTTTCTCGGAGTGCTGTCGAATCCTTCATCGCGCGATGCATTGGAGAAGGTGGCGTTCGAGGATGCGCTCGCGGAGCCGGCGTACGCGGGCCTGCGCGAGGCGAGCAAGAAGTTTCGCGAGGGTGTGAATCGATTGTTCTTCGATGCGCATCCGAAGCTGCCGAATCTCATCCGCCAGTTCGGAGTGTTCTGATGCGTCCGATCGGGTTCTCGACCGGCGCGCTCGCGAAAGGCGATTTTCGGCGCGGGATCGAATTGCAGCGCGGCGTTCCGGCGATCGAGCTGTCAGCGTTGCGCGATCACGAGTTGCCGTTGCTGATCGACGCCCTGCCGCAACTCGATCTCTCCGGATTCACGTACATCTCTCTGCACGCCCCGAGCGCGTTGCGAACGCTGTCCGAGGATTCTGTTTTCGCGCTGCTGCAGCGCGTGCCGTGGCGGGTGATCGCGCATCCCGAGCTGCTGCAAACGCCGTCGCTGTGGCGCAGGCTCGGCGATCGCCTTTGTCTCGAGAATATGGACGATCGCAAATCAACGGGTCGTACAGTGGATGAGTTACACGCGCTGTTCGCCCTCTATCCCTCCGCAAGTTTCTGTCTCGACCTCGGCCACGCCCGCCAGCTCGATCCCACGATGACGTCCGCCCTGCTCATGCTCGATGCATTCGGCTCCCGCCTCCGGCAAATTCACATCAGCGAAGTCGGCTCACGCGGCGAGCACATGCCGTTAGGCGCAATGTCACGCCGCGCATACGCGCACGTCGCGCATCACATTCCGATGGAGTGCCCGGTGATCATTGAGTCCGTGGTGGGTGAGGATGGGATGGCGAGTGAAATGCGTGCGGTGCGCGAGGCGCTGGGCTAGAGCCGCGTTTCGGCGAGCGGAGCGCCGGCGCCTTCGCCGGCTGGATCGGCGACGCCGTCGTCGCCGTGTTCTACAGCTCCTTCGTCATCTCCACCATCGTGTTCCGAAAGCCGAACTTCGCGAAGAAGGTTTGCGCGGCGATGTTTGGCGCGGCGGTGGAGAGGACGACGCGGGGCGCGTGGTGCTCGCGCAGCCATTCGAGTGCGGCCGTCAGGAGTTTCGTGGCGATGCCGTTGCGGCGCGCGGGCTCGTCGACGATGACGTCGTGGATGTAGCCGCACGCGCCGCGAAGATCGATCCACGAGATGCCTTCGAGCGTTGCGGCGACGTAGCCGAGCACGTTGTCGTGATCATCGGCGGCGACGAAGACGATGCCTTCGTCGTTGCGCGAGATGCCGAGGAGCCAGGATGCGTAGCCGCGCTCGGCGCCGTCCATCGGCGCCAGAAAGCGCAGCGGATCGAAGTTGTGATGCGTGCGCATGAGCGCGACGCCGAGGCGCCCGAGAGAGTCTCGATCGCGGAGCTCGGCGCGCCGAATGGTGATCGTCATCTGACGGCGCATCATAGCGACACGCCATCAAACCCATACTTCGCCGGTTCCTTCGCAATGCGCGCGGCCGCGATCATCAACGGCACGTACTCGCGCGTCTCCGCGGGCAGGCGATCCGCGATCTCGTAGTACGACTCTTCGTCACCGCGCTCGCTCCCCGTCAACTCGCGCATGATCCGGCCCACGCGATTCTCACCCGTGTTGTACGCGGCGGCGGCGAGGTACCACGAACCAAAGCGCGCGTGCAGATCGGCGAGATACTCGAGCGCTGCATCGGTCGACTTCTCCGGATCTTTTCGCTCATCAACGTTCGATGTGACCGTGAGTCCGTAGCGACGACCAGTGTCGGCGATGAACTGCCACAAGCCGACAGCCGATGCACCGGATCGCGCAGCGGGATTGAAGCCCGATTCGATCATCGCCAGGAAGATGAGATCGCGCGGCATGTTCCGCGTCGTGAGCTTGTCGAGAATCATCGGCTCGTACGTCTTCATGCGCTCGAGGAAGATCGCGAAGTCATCGCGCTTCGTCGTGGTGAAAACGTTCACCCAGTGATCAACGCGCGCGTGATCGAGATTCGGCAGATCCCACGCGGGTGCATCCGCGACGTTCGCAACAGGCTCGGGCGCAGGCACATCGACGCTGCCGATGGCGATGCGCGCCGGCGCGGCTTGCGCGGGCGTTTTCGTTTGGAAGAAAGGAATGGTCGTGGCCGCAATTGCGACGGCGACCGCCACTGCTGTCAGTCGTTCTCGCATGCATCGTCAAACAGGTCGATGCATGCGAGGACTTTCGTTCGCGTCATGAACCGCACGCGGTTGTCATGAACGGCACAACTGCGCAGCCCGCTTCACTTTCTATCGTCGACGCAACCGATGCCGCTCCTCGGCCTCGATCGCCTGTTGCGTTTTCACCGCAACCTTCAACGCGAGCATCTTCGTCATCGTCGTCTTCTTCACCGCCGTCAGCACCGTTCCCTGCGCCGGCTTTCCGAACGGATTGAAGATCACCGTTCCGTAATCCAGCGTGTTGTCTGGCGCCGACCCACATCGGATGAAACACGAACGCGGTTGCGGATTCGATGTAGCCATCCGCGGTTTGGTAGTCGCCGTACCAGATCGTGAGGGACCTGGTGGCTGTGCGGCGCCTGACACGTGCTTCGTGCCACCACCCGATCAGATTCCTCGCTCACGCTCGGAATGACATTTGCGCCTCGGTAGTGTCGCGGTCGCGCGTTTCGTTACATACTCATCGGCGTTCCCGAACGCTCATGATGGATCCCCATCCGACCGAACGTCTCACGCGCGGCGATCGTGACGCGCGTTCGCTCGATGTCTCCGCACCGATGCCTTCGACCATCGGGCGTTATGAAATTCGCGAGCACCTCGGCACTGGCGGGATGGCCGAGGTCTATCGCGCGTTCGATCCGACGCTCAATCGCGCCGTCGCGTTGAAGTTTCTGCGCGAGACCGATCGCGAACATCTCGCGCGCTTCCTGCGCGAAGCACGCGCGCAGGCGCAGATCGGTCACGAAAACATTTGCGACGTGTACGAGACCGGCATCATCGAAGGCCGTCCGTTCATCGCCATGCGTTGCATCGACGGCATCACGCTCGCCGAGGCGGCGATGCGCATGTCGGTCGAAGAGAAAGTCGCGGTGATGGTCGATGTGTGCGAAGCCGTGCACGCCGCGCATCGCACGGGACTCGTGCATCGCGATCTCAAGCCGAACAACATCATGGTCGAGCCGAAGCCGGACGGCGGATGGCATGCGTGGGTGCTCGATTTTGGACTCGCGCGCGATTCGTCGATGGACACGATGACGACGATCGGCACTGTCGTCGGTACGCCGCCGTACATGGCGCCGGAGCAGGCGCGCGCGGAGCGCACGAAGATCGATCGCCGCACCGACGTCTACTCCCTCGGCGCAACACTCTTCGACATTCTCATCGGCCGCCCGCCATTCATCGCCGACTCGATCGTCGACGTGATGATGAAAGTCGTCACCGAAGACGCGCCGTCGCCGCGCACGCTCGATCCGTCGATCGCGAACGATCTCGACACGATCGTGATGGAGTGCCTGGAGAAAGATCCTGCACGTCGTTACGACTCTGCTCGTGCGCTCGCCGAGGATTTGCGGAGATATCTCGATGGCGAGCCGATTCAGGCGCGCCGCACGTCGTTCGCGTATCGCTGGGCAATGCGCGCGCGAAAACATCCGACCATTGCGACGCTGCTTGCGATTGCGAGCGTCGCCGTGCTCGCATCGATCGCATGGGCGATCACGACGTCCGTGCAATCGTCGAATCGACAACAAGCCGCGCAACGCTTCGGTCAGGAGATCGAGCGGATGGAAGCGATCGCGCGCTACTCGAGCATGTTGCCGTTGCACGACACGCAACGCGAGCGACGCTGGATTCGCGAGCGCATCACGCGCATCGAACGCGACGTGCAGTCGATGAATCGCACGTCGGCCGGCCCCGCGCGTTATGCGATCGGCCGCGGATATCTCGCACTTCGCGAGTGGGGAAATAGTCGCGCGAATCTCGAAGCCGCCTGGCGAGAGGAGTACCGAACGCCGGAAGTCGCATACGCGCTCGGGCGTGTGATTGGCGCGCAGTATCAGGAAGCGTTGCAGGACGCGGAGCGCATCGCGAACGTGGACGCGCGCGCTGCGCGACGACGTCAGATCGAAACGCAGTATCGCGATGCGGCGCTCGAATGGTTGCGGCGCAGCAAGGGCACGGGCAGTGAGTCGCCGGCGTACGTCGAAGGGCTCATGGCGTTGTACGAAAAGAAATACGACGCGGCACTGGCGAGATCGCGAAAGGCATTCGCGGATGTACCGTGGTTGCACGAGGCGAAAACCCTCGAGGGCGACATTCATCTCGCGCGCGCGATCGAGCAATCGAATGAAGGGGAGAACGATGCGGCCGCGAACGGATTGAATCTCGCGCAGCGCGCGTATCTCGATGCGGAGGCGATTGCGAAGAGTGATGAGACGGTGTTGCTCGGCATCGCGGAGTCGCGGTTTCGCATGATGTTGCTCGCCATCGCGCGCGGCGACGATCCGACGGCGCCGATGCAATCCGCGCTCGAGGCAGCGGATCGCGCATCGCAAGCGAATCCGCAGTCGGAAGAGGGATATCGCACGCAGTCGGTGATTCTGCAGCGCTATGGCGATTGGCAGTTTTCACAAGGCCAGTCACCGCTCGCGTCATTGGAGCGCGCGGTCGCATTGGCGAAAAAAGCAGTAGCGACGGATGCGAAGAGCTCCGGCGCGCATCGCATTCTCGGCAACGCGCTGTTCACTCGCGCGCGTTATGCAATGACGCATGGCGAAGATGCGATCCCGGTGTTCGATGCGTCGATTCGAAGTCTGCAGCAGTCCGTGACGCTCGAGCCGAATAACGCGCAGGCACTGATGAGTCTTGCGAATGCAATTCGTCGTAAGGCCGAAGTGGTAGGGAACAAAGGCGCGAATCCGGTTGCGCTGCTCAATCAGTCGATCGTTTATTACGACCATGCCGCAACCGCCGATCCGAATTTCGCGAATATCCTCAATGACCGCGGGCTCGCGTTCATGACGCGCGGCGAGTGGGAGATGGAGAACGGGATCGATCCGACGCGGTCATTCGACGATACGGCGAAGAGTCTGGAGCGGGCGATCGCGATCAATCCGAAGATGTCCGTCGCGATGATGAACCTCGGCAGCACGCATCTCGATCGCGGCAATTACGCAATGCGTCGCGGCGTCGATCCGCGTCCGATTTTTGCGCAGGCGATTCAGGCATTCGACAATGCATTGAAGATCAATCCGAAGCTTGCGTTCGCGCACTCGAATACCGGGCTTTGTGATGAATTGCTCGCGCAGGACGCGCTCGATCGGAATGAGAATCCCGAGGAGTATGTAAAGAACGGACTCGCGGCTTACGAGCGCGCGCTAGCCATTAATCCGGAGCACGCGAATTCATTTGCGTACACGGGCGCGCTACATCTTGCGCGTGCCGAGTGGATTGCGCGTCGCGGCGGTGATCCGACGGAATCGCTCACTATCGCGCGCGAGAAAATCCGGCAAGCGGATGCCATTGATCCTGACAGTGTGGATTTCATGCAGTTCGCCGCGGCGATCGAAGCGGAGGCCGCGCGCGATGCGATTGCACGTCATCAATCGCCGGCGTTTTATCTCGCGGCAGGTGAAGCGGCGGTTGCGCGAGGGATGAAGGAAAACGCCGCCGATGCGGATCTTCTGTACTACGCCGCGGATCTCGCGAGACTGCGTGACGATTTCGATCGCGCGATGCAATTCATCGACCGCAGCATTGCGGTTGACTCCCAGAAGAGCGAGTCGCACGCGTTACGTGGCGAGTTGCTGCTGTATCGCGGCTTAGGATCGCAGGCGGTTTCGGAGTTTGATCGTGCGATCGCTCTCAAACCTCAGGCGCGTTGGAAATGGAACGCCGCGCGCGATCAGGCGCGCAGCGTTCCTCAATGAATTTCCGGCGCCTGGAGTTTGAGTGAACCGTGTCGCGCGAGCATGCCGCTGGCGCAACGCGATTCCGGGAGGCGCGCGCCGAGGCGAATGCCCTGTTCCTCGGAGGGCGATAAGAGACACACGGCATACGTGCCCTCTTCGGCTAAGGCAAGCTCGAATTGCACGCGTTGATTCGCATCTGCAGTGAGCCGCGCACGCGATAAATACGCCACTGTGAACGCGGACAAAATCGCGCCATTGTGAATCACATACGGACGATACGGCTCCGCACGCGATCCAACGCGCCCGTCGATACTGAGCGTTCCGCCGTTTTGATCCACGACGAGCTCCAGTTTTGTTTCAGGAAGCGGCATGCGCATCATCCGAAATGAGAAGCCCGGCGAAGTCACGGCCACGGCGATGTCGCGTGTTCGCGGTGGTACTCGATAATTGAATTCACCCGCGGCATCGACCGGCATCATCGAAACCAGCGACACCGGCGCATTCGCAGGAACGACGAATACCGATGCGCCAAACACCGGCCCCAGGGCAGAGGTAACGGAGCCGTGAAGCTGGGAGTTTGGCACCACTCTCAGGACAACGTCGCGCCGCTTTTCGTCGTCATCGTTCATCTCCACAATGACCGCTTCCTCGGTCTCTCGCTCGCGTGTCGACGCAGTCAGGCGGTAGCGGCCGCGCGCCAATCCATGAATCGAGAAATTACCGTCGGGCGTTTCGAACTGTCGCACGCCATCGGGTGCGGTAATGTCGACGAGGCCATTGAGGATTGGCCGGTCGTTCTCATCGATCACGACGCCGGTTAATTCTGCCGATGGCAATCGAATCCCCATCGTCGCTCTGCCGTCGTCGCCGATTTGAAACGGCACGTCTTCGAGGAATCGTTTCACCCACGGCTCAGTCGATTGAATTTCCAATTGCTCCCAGCGTTGTTCTTTCACCGCGGGTAAGAACGCGGTGAATGTGCCGTTCAAGCGCGTTTGTACTGGTACGCGGAACCCTTGCTCCCGCGAGGTGAACAACAGCCGCGCTGCTAATGGCTGATCGCCCAGCGTAACGGAGCCGCGCACGCGCATGGCGCGGACGGGTAAGTCGATGGTCGTGTCGTGATCGAGATTGACCTGCTCGGACGCCCAGACGCTATCGTGTAATTTGATCTGAACGTTGTAAGAGCCGGACAGTTGCTTCTGGAAGCGCGAAATCCCATCCGCCGGAACGTTCAGCGTACGTTTTGCGGAAGGCTGCCCTTCGAGATCGAATCGCGTTAATTCAACCTGCCACGGTTGCTCCGCGCCTTCTGGTGGAATGTGCGAATTCACCGTGAGCGTCCAGTATCGTTGCAGTGCGAGCGGCTCTGTAAGAACGGCTTCCCGGCCTTCAATGACCGTCACGCGACGTTCTTCGGCCGCGAGATTTGTAGCCGTTGCACTGACGAAATAATCGCCAGGCGAAACATCGAACGAAAAGAATCCGCGCTGATTGGGTTTCGTCACCATGGTGGTGACGGATTGCCGGTCACGATATTCGTCATTACGATCCGTTCCTGTAGCGTTCCGCAATGTGACTTTCACCGCATCGAACGAAACATCGTCATTGCTTTCGATCACTACGCGTCCGCTCAATGTCGCGCCAATCCGTAGAGCAATTTTTCCTACGTCGACGATTGGCTTTTCGCGGAGGTCGATATTCCATCGATACGCCGACGCGTGACCGGGCACGCGAAACGAGAGGTCATAGAGGCCTTGCGGTAACTCACAATCGGTTTTGCCTTCAATGACCGGACATGCGATCGAACCATTGGGCTGACGCGATGTGGGATCGGTCGGATGAAAATAAACGTCGACGCTCTTTGGCGCGCCGCGAGGCGTGGTGATTTGCGCTTGCAGACGGGTGGCGCGATAAAGGACGAGAGTGGTCTCCGTTTTCTCCTCGGAAACGGAGACCAGTTGTGGTTCGCTCCAGAAGCCGGGCATGGACGCATGGATGAACCATTGTCCGGGAGCCAGGCTGATCTCACCGCGCTCTTGCGGAAACGCAATCTCGAACGGCGTTGACGATCCGGTCGCATTACGGGCGTGAATCGTCGCCTTGATCTCCCCAGGTGGCGACGGAACCCACGTCAGATTCACCGTGACGGATGATGGTGCGCCATAGACTGAATACGCCACGGCCAGCGCCACGAGCGCGATGATGAGCGTGAATTTCTTCATCGCTTATACGCGCAGGAGCCGGACGTTTTGCACAGTGCATATTTGTTGCCGGCTTTGTCAGTACCGACGTAATTCGTGTTCTGACACTCGCAATACGCCGCGCCCTGAACGAATTGCCTGTAGCACAGGGATTTCGTGAGCGTCCCGTCCATGCCACATCGCCAGCAATAATCCGACGTACAGAGCGTCGATCCCGGAATCGCGCCGCCGCTGGTCGGATCCGTTGGCCATGCCTCACAACCGCTGGGGATCGTGCAGTCGGTTTCCATTAAGTTCGTCTGCACACTTCCGGGCGTCCTTTGCGCCGCGGACACCGCACTGACGACGGGTGCAACGTCAATGGCCGGCGCGCCATCGCGATTCAGATCCGCGGACGAATCAATGACGTTCGCGTTCTCACGCGGAACACTGTTGGACGCATAGACAAAAGAGCTCAGCGCCACAATGGCGCACAGAGCGAACGAACGAATCGACAACCTTCTCATTTCTCAACCTCACTATCTCTGAACGTTTACGTTGGAGTAAAGAAATGAGAGCACAATTTACGTAAATCAAGCAAGAATAAATGCAAAAAGCCGCGTATAGGTGTCAATGAAAACGGTTAACCCGATTCATAGACACAGAGACGTGCCTTAATGACGTTCATTACAGACGCGAAGAGGTGTCTTGCTGGAGTCGCAATGTGTAAATCGCGCGTCGATTGCGATCGCGGCGTCGAACGCATGAGCGCAAATGTTGACCTGTTCAGATGCGTGTGATCACTGGTATATGTCCGCCGTGGATCAGGACGCGACGCGAGACATCTGGCTGGAGGAGTTGCGACGGATTACACGAGTGCTGCTGAACGTCGAAGCAGCCACGGACGATCTTCATTGGGCGGCGAATGAGCTTTATGCATTGCTCACCGCTGTTGCTTACGACGCGGTTCAGCCGCCCCCACGAGTCGAGCGCACGCTGCCAAGCGGAAGAGCCATCAGTCCTCACGATGCCGCGAACTGCACGCGAGATCCTGTTCGCACTGCGATGTTTCTGCGAGGTGTGGCGGCGGCGTTAGGGGAGCTCAGTGAAACGTTTCCGGGCGAGACTGTTGATGTGGTTTACGCGGGAACCGGCCCGCTGGCTCCGCTCGTGTTGCCTCTGCTCGCGTGCGAATCACGAGCGAGCGTGCATGTGACGTGGGTCGATATCAATGAAGAGTCCATTGTCGCGGTACGCCGGCTCGTAAAGCGCCTCGGCATTTGGGAACACGCGTTTGTCGTAGCGGACGCCACGACCTATCGGCATGAGCGGCCTATCCATCTGCTCGTTTGCGAAGCAATGCAGAAAGCGCTCACTGTCGAGCCACAGGTCGCGATCGCCATCAATCTCGTTCCGCAACTTCACCCGCGCGGTGTGATGGTGCCTCAGAGCGTCCGTATCGATCTGTGCATCGAATCGGCAACGGGAGATCATTGCATCGGTACGCTCATGGAATTATCGGAGCTGGCGATCCGTGAACGTGCCATTGACGAACGTCGTTCAATGACCATGCCGCGGATGGAAGGCGACGTCTTCTACAGAACGTCGATCCAGACCTACCGCGATCATCGCATCGAGTTTCGTGAATCAGGCCTCACGATGCCGGAGTATGTCTGGGAATTGTCCGCGGCCGCGGAAGGGGAGCGGATTACATTCTGGTATGAGGTAAGCGCTCGCCCGCGGATTCATTACGCGCGCGCGGCGCGTAGTGCAGGGACTTGTACACCATGACCTGCGAGTGACGGCACCCGCCTTCAGAATGAATTCCGCGCACGCCTCAGACGCGTCCGTAGTGAAGTAGCATCCTGAGCTTCTTCGGCGGCCTTTCACCAGACTGTAGAAACTTCGCCCGATCGATTTCACAGACGCGCCGTGTCACCGTTCTTCGGCAGGAGAAGACATTCGACGAACCCTCTCTGGCTATCGCGATTGCGAACGGCACATTCTGCCGGCTTCGCACTAAGCTGCCGCGCCATTGCCGCGCGACGAAGTCCAGGCGCCTCAGCGCCGGGACGAAGCCCGGGCGTGGTCAGCTTCAGTGTGGCGTTGGGCGGCCTCTCCCCAGTTGCGGCTCTCTGCTGCCGGCTGCAGGCTCAGAAATGACGAGATCCGGCAAAAGAACCGACGGACCGAAGTAGTCACCGTGATCTTCAGCTATGTGTATTTCGGCACACACGACATAGAACACACAGCCTTCGGTCCTGATTCGGAACGTGGAGCGCAGTTTTGATTCAGTATAAATGCCCGTCGGCAATGCTACTGCTGCCGCATCGAACGTGCATTCTTCGATGTCGATTCCGTTCATCCATGCAGGAATTGACATCCAAGCGACATCTCGAAAGAGCAGATCGATTCGCGTTTGATGCGCATTGCTGCTGCCACTTCGAAGCAGCAACAGACCATGACTAATCCAATACAGGTACAAGTCGAACCGACGATCGCCGAAATGCTTGCCCCGGCTGCTCTCTGTGAATTCCAAAATGGTATCGCCTTTATCCACGGGTAGTGTTTTCAATCGCGCCAATTTTAGGACGCCAGGCACTTTCATGCCTCGTCGCGATTTCGACCTGAACAGGATTTCCGCTCGCCGTCTATGCGGTTACTCCGAAGGAGAACGCAATCAACTCATATGGGCACCGACGTAGCCAACTCGCGTTGCTTGAACAGCATACACGCCACCCTGCGTCTTTAAGACAGGCTAAGGTGGTTCGTTTACTTGGCGAACCTCGTGATGTCCGCCTGACGGCCTTGTCATTAAGCTGCGCCGCGGCGCCTGCAGTAATGAGGACCAATGAACGAGGGAGCTACCTGCAGGCGGCGTGACGCCGCCACGCTTTCCGTGAAGGAAGGCGGCGCGGCCGCCGAACCGAAGCCGGGCGCCGGCAGTTTCAGTGCCCAGTTGGTCTGTCATTCGAACTACGGACGAGCTGCCTGCGTAAACTCTACTCGGGCGACGTGCGGCTCGGCTCTTGAGCATCGTGCAAATTTCTACGAAGTCGGCGTGTGACCACGGCGGCCTCGCTGGCGGGAAGTTCGGCATTTCGGTGCGAACGATTGATCGAGATGTCGATGATCTCGTTGAAGGGCGAGCCGGGAGTCGGATATGCGATCCGTCGCGGGATGAGTTCTGCCGCCGCTACAAGTTCGATAAGAACGAGCGGTAACCAACCGCCGCGGCGACGGGATATGCGAAGATCCGGTCCGTCGCCGTAGCCGGGATCATTGAGAGAATCGAGCGCGAAAGGATCGTAGTCCCGGCTACGGCCGCTGCTTCGGGCGAACGGCTGCACATCGTGAGTACGGCAATTGGTGGTCGCGAGAAACTCGCTCTGGAGTATGTGAACGACAATGGCGTATCGTCGTCGCGAGTTTTGCGGCCGCTGGCGAGTTTGTTCACATCGCGAGCGTGGAGTTTTACAACGTGGTGCGAATGTGCGCGAGGGTTGTCGGAGCCGGCGAGCAGGACAGCGTGTGCGGTGTCAGGCCGTTGCGGAGTCAGGTCGTGTGGCAATCATCACATAGCGGGCATTCTTGAAAAAGATTCGCTTTAAACGATCGCCGAGGTGGCGGGGCTTTCGGGTTTTTGCCTGCTGACGCGTCCCGTCGATGTCGCAGCGCTCTGTGACTACGTTCAGTGGCAGCGTCGCTAACAATCGCCGGACCTGCTCTTCAGTGAAATGAAACGTGTGATCTGCGAACGGGCCGATCTCAAACTTCACGCCTAACGCGTTCCAGAAGCGATGCGCCAGTGAAAAATAGTGATAGACGGGGTGATGCACGTTCACTGTGAAACACAAGAGGCCGTTCGGCTTAAGAACGCGAATGAGCTCGTGCAGGATGGCTGGCGGCGCTTCCGCGTGGTCGATCACATTGTCACAAATGACGAGATCGAATACCTGGTGCCCAAACGGCAGTTCTTCGCCGAACGCCGCGCACGTCTGAACACTTCGCGTCCAAGGCGGGAAAAGAAACCTGTAGTCCAGCGCTAACGGATCGACTCCTACGCGCAGCCATTTCGGCGAGAGATAGAAAAGCACTCCGCGGCCGGCGGTGCCGACTTCGAGCACGCGCGATTGTTCGGGAAAGTGGGCATAAGACAGCAGTTCGTCGATTGCCCGCGGTCTGCTGTCGGTCGTGCTCGGCGCCTGATCGCCCTGTGCGCGCAGCCGTTGTGCAACCCCTTTCTGATATTCGACTTGTCGCGCCAGCGCGCGCTGCGAAAGTCGATGACGAGCGCCCGCCCACCAGTTCGCCAGGGCCATGGATGGAGTGTATCGCACGCAGACCGCCGCATCGGTCAGGCGTCCGCGTGCTCCACATGACGAACGAAGGCACTCATCATTGCGGCGCATTCCTCCGCATGGGTTTCCAGCAGAAAATGCGGGCCATCGAGAATGTGCGCTTCCATGCGAGGAAGAGCTTTCATCCAGGCGAGCGTCTCCTCGAGATCAAAGAAGATGTCGTGACGTCCCCACAGCATCAGTGCGGGCGGCTGCCACTGACGGAGATACCCGTCGATCTCCTTGAACCTTGCGACATGGCTGCGATAGTCGAGCACCAGCGCGCGTTGCGTTTCCAGCCGCCCGGGCAATGACATGACGCGCCAGTCCTCTTCCCACAACTGAGAATCGATGCGCGTTGCGATGTCTTGAGGAATGCGGCCCACATACTGATCGCGCACGCCTTCGCGCGTCAGATGCGCGGTTGCCTCGGCTTCTCGCGTCGCATTCGGGTCAGACCAGTAAGCCCTCGTCGCCGACCATTGAGGCCCGAGCCCGGCCTCGTGTGCATTCGCGTTCTGGATGATGAAGCCGCGAATTTTCCGCGGAGCGCGCGTCGCGAGCTGAAGTCCCACGGCCGCTCCGTAATCATGAAGATAGAGGTAGAACGACTCCACTCCGAGCTGCGCAAGCAGTCGATCGATGACGTCCGCGAATCGAGAAAACGACGGATGCTCGATCGGCGCTGAGCCGCCGAAGCCGGGAAGATCCGGCGCGATCACAAAGCACTTCCGAGCGAGAGGTTGGATCACGTTTCGGAACGATGCCGAGGAGCTTGGAAAGCCGTGAAGGAGAAGGAGTGCTGGCTTCTGTCGGTCGCCCGCGAGACGGACTGTCAGCTCGGCGCCGTCGATTTCGAATGAGCTCATCACCCGCATCGCGTTCAAAACGCCTGCCGTGACGGCGCATCGAAATACTCCGCCGCCTCGTCGTGTATGATTACTTCGGATGACGAAGTATTCGGACGACGTAGAAGAAATGGCGCAGGAGCTGATGGGTTGCTTCGATCAGCTCGTTCGCGAGTTCCTGGTCACGAACCAGACCGGCAGTTTCACCGCCAGCGAGAAGTCCCTGCTGCGCATGCTCGGGGAGCAGGGAGCGTCGAACATGTCCGACATCTCCGCCCACCTCGGTCTGGCCCTCTCGAGCAGCACCGGCATCGTCGATCGCCTGGTCGAAAAAAGGCTCGTGGAACGTGCCCGACCCGACAGCGACCGCCGCACGGTACGGGTGATGCTTACCACCCGCGGGAAGAAGGCACTGGACGGCTTGATCGCCGATCGCATTCGTCTTGGACGGGCCATGCTCGAGCGTCTCGAGCCCGGCCAGCGCAAGACCCTGCTGAACATGTTTCGTCGCGTCGCCCGCCCTGTCGAGTAACCTGCACAAAAAATTTACTTCGGTCGCCGAAATATTCGAATCACCGAAATGATTTGGTCTGATCTGTCGATGTCAAGAATCGCATCCTCTCTTCTCTTCCTCGCTGTCACGTTCAGCGCCGCCGCGGCCCCTCGACAGCTCTCGCTGCAGGACGCCGTTGCTTCCGCGCTCCGGGAAGGCACCGTCGCGAGGCTCGCGCAGTCGCAGGCCGAGCGCGCGCAGATCGCACGACGGGAAGCGCTCTCCGGACTCCTCCCGCAAGCCGACGCGAAGGTCATGCAGTACAGCGAGTCCATCAACCTCGCCACCTTCGGCTTCGAGCTGCCGGGACAGCCGCCGGTCATCGGTCCCTTCAACGTCACCGACGCACAGGTCACCGCCGCCGTGCAGCTCTTCAACCTCGCCGCGATTCGTTACTACCAGGCCTCACAGGCCGGCGTCGAAGCGAGCCGTTATCGTTTGCAGCAGGCGCAGAACGACGTGACGATCAGCGTCGCGCGACTCTACGTCATGGTGCAGCGCGCCGATGCGCAGGCCGCCGCGCGCGAAGCGAACGTGCGTCTGTTCGAGCAACTCCGCAAAGTCGCGCAGGATGAATTCGACGCCGGCACCGGCACGCGACTCGACGTTGCTCAGGCGAACGTGCAGCTCGCTCGCGCACGCGAAGCGCTGCTGCGCGCGCAGAACGATCGCGAATCCGCGCGCATCGCATTGCTCAACGCGATGGGTGAGGATCAGTCGACCGAAGTCGCGCTCACGCCGCTGACCGCACCCTCGGGCGCCCCGACGATCGATGCGGCGCTCAGCACCGCGCACGATCAGCGTCCCGAGCTTCGCGAAGTCGAAGCCGCGACGAAAGCCGCCGAGCTGACGCTCAGCTCCGCGAAAGCGCGTCGCATTCCGCGCGTCGAAGTCGGATTTCAGGGCGACTTCGCGGGCAACACCACGGATGAAATGCATTCGAGCCGTCGCATCGGCGGATCGATCGTGATGCCGCTGTTTCACGGCGACATCCCCGCGAACATCGCTCGTGCGCGACTCGAGCTCGAAGACGTTCGCACGCGTGCGAGCGAAGCGAATCGCAGCGTCGAGCAACAGGTGCGCACGTCGATTTTGAATTTGCAGAATGCGGAAGCGCGCGTTGCAGTCGCGAATGAAACCGTGAAGGTCGCGGAAGACGCGCTCACGATCTCGCGCGATCGGCGCTCGGCGGGATACGGATCGCCGGTGGAAGTCGATCGTGCCGAGGATGCGTATCGGCAGGCGCAGGAAGACTTGATTGCGGCGCAGGCCGATGCCGCGCTCGCGTCCGTGCAGGTGCAGTACGCGACCGGCACGCTCGCGCGCGACGCGGAGAAAGAACCGCAGTGAGCGAAGTCATCACACCGACGCGACCGCCCGTCAACAAATGGCTGGTCACGATCTCCGTGACCTTCGGCACGTTGATGGGCGCCATCGACGCATCGATCGTCAACGTCGCGGTCCCGCATCTTCAAGGCTCCCTCGGCGCGACGATCGAACAGATCACCTGGGTCACCACCGGCTTCGTCATCTCGACCGTGCTCGTGATGCCGCTCACCGGATTTCTCGCGCGCCTCTTCGGACAGAAGCGCGTTTACCTCGCATCCTTAATCCTCTTCATCCTCGGATCCGTGTTGTGCGGATTCGCGCGCACGCTCCCGATGCTCGTCGTCTTCCGCGTGCTCCAGGGCCTCGGCGCCGGCGCACTGCAACCCACCGAGCAGGCCATCCTTCGACAAACGTTTCCGCCCGCCGAACAAGGCATGGCCATGGCTGTCTTCGGCATGGCCGTCGTTCTCGGACCTGCATTCGGCCCGACGTTAGGCGGCTACATCGTCGACAACTACTCGTGGCCGTGGATCTTCTTCATCAACGTTCCGGTCGGACTGATCTCGCTCGTCATGGTCTCGCGCTTCGTGCATGAGCCCGAAGACATTCGCGCGATGAATCAGCAGATGGCGATTCAGCAGCGCGCGCACATGGATTGGACCGGCATCGTGTTGTTGTGCGTCGGACTCTCGACGCTGCAGTACGTGCTCGAAGAAGGCAATCGCAACGACTGGTTCAACTCCGGCGAAATCACCGCGCTCGCGTTCATCTCGATCGTGTCGCTGATCGCGCTCGTCATTCGCGAGCTCTCCGCGAAAGTTCCGGCCGCGGACTTTTCGTTGTTCCGCGATGTCGTGTTTCTTTCGGGCACGCTCGTCGGCGCGGTGATGTTCGCGATGCTGATGGCGGTCACTTTCCTGCTGCCGCTGTTCATGCAGACGATGCTCGGCTACTCCGCGACACAAGCTGGCATCGCGATGATGCCGCGATCGCTCGTGATGATCGTCTGCATGCCGATCATCGGTCGCATCTACAACAAAGTCTCGCCGCGCCTCGTCATCGCATTCGGTATCTGCTTGTTCGCGGTGACCGCGTGGATGATGGGCCACTACACGCTGGCCACGAGCCGCGCGGACATCGTGCACGTGCTGATGATTCAGGGCGTCGCGTTCAGTTGTTTGTTCATTCCGTTGACGACGCTGGCGTTGTCGAGCATTCCTCGACATCGACTCGCGGACGCATCGGGACTCAATTCACTTTTGCGTCAGGTCGGCGGCTCGATCGGACTGGCGGTCTTCGCGACGCTGCTCTCGCGTTTCGCGACGAAAGCGCGCGGCACGTTGATCGCGCATCTCGATCCGGCCAATCCGTTTGCGAACGCGCGATTCAGTGCGATCGGACGAATGCTCGCGGCGCGCGGAGCGGATCCCGCGTCGGCGAATCATCTGTCCGCGCAGATGATCGACGGAATCGTGCGTCAGCAGGCGATGGTGCTGGCGTTCGAGAAGCTGTTCTACCTCGCTGGAATTTGTTTTCTGTGTGTGCTGCCGCTCGTGTTTCTGCTGCGTGCGAAACCGACCGGCGAGAAGATCGAAGTTCACGTGGAGATGTGATGGATCTGAAGGACAAAGAACCGGTCATCGCGCCGCGGCGCGCGAAGCGGCTGTACACGATTCTCGCCGCGGTGGTGGTGTTGGTGTTGATTGCGTACGGCGCGTACGCGTTGCTTTCGAGCGGCAAGGAAACGACCGACGATGCGCAGGTGATGGCGGACATCGTGCCGGTCGCGCCGCGCGTTGCGGGTCAGGTGGTGGCGGTGCACGTGACGGAGAATCAACTCGTCGCGAAAGGCACGCTCATCGCCGAGCTCGATCCGCGCGATTACGAAGTGAAGGTCGCGCAGGCGGAAGGCGAGCTGGCAACGGCGCAGGCGCAGGCGGCGGAGTCGGAAGCGAAGTTGCGCATTGCACGCGCGACCGCGACCGGCGGTCTCACCGCGGCGCAGGGCGCGGTGGAAAGCTCGCAGCAGAGCGTGTCCGCGCAGGCGAGCACGGTGAATGAAGCGCGCGCCGGCGTGCAGCGCGCGGAAGCGAATGCAGCGAAAGCCGCGGCCGATTGGACGCGCGCGAAAGAGCTCGGCGACAAAGGCGACATCTCGCGCGCGCAGGTCGATACGGCACGCGCCGCGAATGAGTCGGCGCAGGCGGAGCTCGCTGCTGCGCACGCGCGTTTGCAGAGCGCGTCGACGGCACAGCAACTCGCCGCGGCGAATGTGAAGCAGGCGCAGGGACGGCTCGCGCAGAGCGCGCCGGTCGAAGCGCAGGTGAGCGCCGCGGAAGCGACGGCGACACTCTCCCGAGCGAAGGTGCGCACCGCGCAAGCCGCGCTCGATGCCGCGAAGCTCGCGTTGTCGTACACGAAGATCATCGCGCCGTCGGACGGCATCGCATCGAAACTCTCCGCGCGCGTCGGATCGCTCGTCACGGCGGGACAGGCGATCGTGCAGCTCGTGCCGAAGCAGACGTATCTCATCGCGAACTTCAAAGAGACGCAGGTGCGCGCGATGCGCGCCGGTCAGAAGGTTCACATCAAAGTCGATGCGTTCGGCAGCGATGAGTTCGAAGGCAAGGTCGAGTCGCTGAGCGGCGGCACGGGCGCGAGTTTCTCGATGCTCCCGCCGGACAACGCGAGCGGCAATTTCGTGAAGGTCGTGCAGCGCGTTCCGGTGCGCATTTCATGGAACGGCCCGACGAGCGATCGCATCGCGGCGGGCTCGAGCGCGGAAGTGACGGTTTATACGAAGGAGTGAGGAGGTAGGGATTTCCCTCCCTCCCGCCACTCCTTGACATGACCGACAACTCGACTGCGGTAGCGGGCCGGAGGCTCGTCGTTTGTCTCGATGGGACGTGGAACAGTACGGCGAATGAGAGCGAGCGCGAAACGGGCGACAAGGTTCTGCGTCCGACGAACACGCTGAAGATTTGTCGTTCGGTGTTGTCTTCCGCGGACCGGCCGCAGCTCACGTACTACGACATCGGTGTCGGATCGCTCGCGCGATATCCGGGGCTCGCGAATCGATTGTTGTATCGCTCCGACAAGATTCTCGGCGGCGCGTACGGTGCGGGATTCGAAGGCAATGTCGAAGACGCGCTGCATTTCCTCGTGCTGAATCACGAGTCCGGCGATGAGGTCTTCATCTTCGGATTCAGTCGTGGCGCGGCGACGGCGCGCGCGGTCACGCGCTTTCTCGAATGGAGCGGGGGATTGCCCGCGAAGCGCGACGCGTATTACCTTCCGCTGTTCTTCCGTCACTACGTCGAGTCGCATGGCGATGCGAATGAGTTCGAGCGGTTCCGCGAACAAATCAATCGCAAGCGCGAGACGAATGCGAATCCGAACAATCGCTATCCCATCATTTTCCATCCCGTCAACGTTCGCTACCTCGGCGTGTGGGACACGGTTGCTTCGCTAGGTTCGCGGTTCGCGGCAACGGGCGCGGAGACGTCGGAGGCGGGGCGCACGTTTCACACGGGGAAAGCGCCGTCGCCGTGCGTGCGGCATGCGCGACAAGCGCTCGCGGTCGATGAGAAGCGCTACGACTTTCGCCCCGAGATCTGGACCGAAACGCGGCCCGATCAGACGATGCAGCAGCGCTGGTTTCCGGGCGTGCACTCGAACATCGGCGGCGGATTGCAGACGGACGGTCTCGCGAACATCGCGCTGCAGTGGATTCTCGAAGGCGCGACGGCGGAAGGCCTGCACGTCGACAACGAGTTCCTGAAACCGTTCGAAGCGCACGCCGAGGCGAAGGTGTACGAGTCGTGGGGACTCACGTACAAAATCATCGAAGGCATTCGCTTCCGCGTCGGCAAAGGCAAACGCGTGATTCACGGTGCGAACACGGAGATCGACGAGTCCGTGTTCAGGAAGATGCGCATCGACGCGAACTACCGGCCGGACAACGTCATCGAATATCTCGCCGCGCAACGCGATCTCAGCGCGTTCGGCACGCTGCCGAACGATGTGCTGAAGCACATCGACAAGCTCCGTGCGAAAGGCGTGAAGCCGGTGCCTGCGACGTCGTGATCAAACGAATGGCGCGGTGATCGTGACCGTCACATCGCGATCATCCGTTGCCGAGAACTGCACGACCGCGGGATTGTCGTCGCTGAAGATGTCGCGATGCTTCGCGAAGAACGCGAGGAACGCGCGCGTCGTCGCGGTGAGCACGTTCACGTCGCGCTCATCCGGATCGAGCGGCTCGCGATCCGCGTCGACGACGAAGTACGTCGGCACGGCGTTCGGATCCACGACCGGCCATTTGTGTTCTTCGATCTCGGCGCGCATCAACTCGGAGAGCATGTCCGGTTCGACATACGACAGCGATCGCAGAATCGGTTCGAGTTGCGGCTCGCGCGGTTCCTGTTCGTTGAACGCGATGAAGTCTTCCATCGAGGTGAACAGCAGCAGCCCTGTGCTTTCACCCGCGCTGCCGATGATCGTCAGCACACCGCCGTCGATGTTGTACTTCGGAATGTCGACGCGCAGCAGATGCATGTCGAATACGAACTGCCACGGTGCGACGCGATGAAACGCCGCGGCGGTCTCGAAGAAATCGCGAATCGTTTGCGCGTCGGCGGATGCGAGATAGCTTGCTTCTTCTTCCTCGTCGTCCTGCTCGCCGAGGATCGCAACGAAATCTTCGAAGGCCGCGTCGAGCTCCGGCAGCGGACCGACGCTGATCGGAATCTCGCCGGCCACCTTGCGCAATTCCTTCGCGAGCGTTTCACTCGCCACACGAATGCGCGATGGCTTTCGCGCGATGCCGTGCATCGGATTCATCGTCGCGTCGCTGAACGTCTCGGCGAATGCGACGTCGCCCGTCACGAGCATCGCGCTGACGACGACGCCGGTCGGCATCTCCAGCCACAAGATCACATCGCGTGCCCCCGCTTCCACAAAATCAGGAAGCGCAAAGCGCCCACCAAGCCATTCCAGGTTCTTACTCTTCACGGCGCGGGACTATATCCCGCCGACGTCATTTGATTACGCCCGGACCGGTCGCGGGCTCGCAGGTGCGAATCTCGTTCAGTTGAAGATTGCCGTGGCTGTATTGAAGGTTTGCAACGATCCATACATCGTCCGCACACGCCGGGGGCGGAGTGAACGTTCGCATCTGACAGCCCTTCGTGTAGACCTGTACGATCGGCTCCGCGTCGTTGATCGTCCCGAATCCCTGGAAACGATGCACGAGGTAGCGGAAGTCTCCGACTGCGTTCGCCCGGACAGTGACGGTTTCATATCGACCCGGGTAAAGCTCGTCCACGTCGAGCCGCGCGAAGACATCGCCATTTGCGAACCACGCTGTTTTCTGTCGCCAGAACAGATGGCCGGGGTTCGGGATCCCGAACGCGTTCGATTTCATGAAATGGGCATCGAGATCGCGGGGCTCGTTTCTCCAGCCGAGGACGAAGCGTGCGAGCTCCTCGTTCGTCAGATCCGGCGACAGAGGGAAGACGCCTTTCGTCACCTTCCCTTCGACGACGATGAATTCACGCTCCGACGGACAAAATCCATTCGCGTCGGCAGTAAATCGATGCTTGCCGGGCGGTAAATCGAAGACGAGCACGCGCGGCGAATCCTGAGAGAGCGTCTGCGGCCCCGTTTTCACAGTCGCGGCGATTGCCGTGTCATTGAGCGTTGCATTGACGGTAGACAGTTCGACGCGCCCGAATGTCGGACGAAGCTCGATCGGGACTCGCACTCGTTCCAGTGCGCCCGCGGTGATGCGTGCGACGCCTGGTTTGTAGCCAGTCAATCGCGCCGTGTACGTACCTTTGCCGCTGTTGATCCTTCCGATGTGAGCAATGAATGAATTACCGGATTTCGACACGCTTGCCTGGAGCGACTTGCCAGTCGCATCGTCAGTAATCTGAATGACCTGTTTGCTCAAATCCGCGCCAAACACGGCATCACGTAGTGCGAGCTCCAGAAACGCCGGCGGCGTGAGAAACCACGGGATTGTGAGCAGAGCGAGCCCGATGGCAATCAGAAGAACGAGAAGCGTGGCCGCCTTTGTGTCACTACGAGCGGTGCTCATCGCAGCTCCTGTCCTGTTTTCTCTCGAAAGAAACTCTCGAATGCGCGAATCGATGCAACGAAGCCAATGCCTTCGCCAACGTCTGTAGGCAATTTCGCTCGCGCAATCCCCAGCACGGTCCAGTTGTCACGCACGAAAATCGGACCGCCGCTGTTGCCCGGGTTGAGGTTCAATCCGGACGTGACGAAGACATTGCGATCGCGAATGAATCGCGAAAGGTTTCCTTCGCCTGACATGGACGCACTGTCGCGCTCCGATGCACCGCTCCCTACGAGCGGATAGCCGATCGTCACCAGTCGCACGACGTCCGTTGACGACTCGTAGCGCGAAGCGTCCGCGAGTTTCAATGGAGGAAGAGTGGAGTCGGGGATCGTCAATAACGCAAGATCATCGGTCTCGGAGATTCCTTCGAGTTGTGCGACGTGCTCGAGACCCTTGTAATCGACGAGCCGAATCGGACCAGTGCAGGACTGACGATCGCCTAACACGTGCGCAGCCGTGGCCACGAAACCCGATTTCACGATAAAGCCCGTGCCCGTGTTCTCGCCGCCGTTGCATTGAGCGCGGACGTTCAGAATGCTTTGTCGAAGGTTCTGTACCTTTTTCGGGTCTACAGAAGAAGGTTTCGCCGCGGTGCGCCCGAATCCGGCGCCCTTGACGAAAATCGCATGCGTCCATTGCAGATCGACGAAGGCGAAAGCCGTCACGGAGAGGCCGGCGACGAACAACAATGCGATTACGAATGCGCCATGAGCAGGCTTTCGGCGTGACATGATCACCTCGCCTCCAGGTCATGACCACAAATCGCGCAATGGGCATCCGGCGGGACATGGGATTCGCAGATCGCGCATTGAACGAGTACCGCCGACGCGACAGACGCGGCCGTGCTCGCCGTCGTGCTCACGGGCTCCGCGGGTGCAGGCCGCTCTTTTACCGGCAGAATCGGGGAGCCGAAGACTGGCTGGGGCGGTCCTGACTTCGGGTCATAGCCACAATTGGGGCAGGGAAATTCGTCGTCAAACCCACTGAAGGTGAAGCACTGTGCGCATTCGACCGCGCTGCCTTCGCGCATCGGCTCGCCGCATTTCCAACAGAGCGTCAAATCGTCAGGAACACGTTTTTCCTGACAATGCGGACACGGGATATGCGCGGCGAACGTATTGCGACAGCTCGTACAGTAAATGGCTCGTTGATCGACCGGTCTGGAACAGCGCGGGCAGGGGCGCTCTCCAAACGGAGCCGCGGAGCGAACCGCGGGAACATCTTTCTGTGCGCTCTTATCGAGCTTCGCCGGATCGAGAGCGAAGATGTCGCGCCAGTCGGTGCTTTCATGCACGACGGAGTCTTCTTTCTGGTCTGCATACTTTCCGGCGACTTTGCAATACGGCTGCAATGCGACGGCAAACTCGTGATAGGTGAACTCGTGATCGACTTCGTAATTGAACATCGTCCGGAACTGTGCGCGGAATTTCTCCTGTTCGGCGATGTCCCCAATGATCTGTGTCAGGCGCGTTCGCGCTTCGTCCAGAACCGCATACTCCGGTGAATACTGAATCATCGTCAGGTCGGGAATCCCGCTCGCGGAGAGAATTCGCGGGGGATAAACCTTTTTGATGTAGAACTCGAGCAGGAGCCGGTAAACCGCCAGCTTTTTCTGTTCGCGCAAAAGCTGAATGGTTTTTTCGACCTTCTTGATCAGATATCGCCGATGCGTTTCGTGATCGCTCCGTCTGTCGCGGTATAAGAAATCGACGGCGTGGGCTTCTCCGCCGAGATTCACGTCCGTAACGATCAGCCTGTCCTCATGTGGATAAGAGAAGCGGTATGCGAGTTGATCGCTTTCAGACGGCAGCGCATGCACGTTCAGGAGCCCGAGAACGCGGGAAAGGACGAACGCCTGCAATGATTCCGCGTACTGACGCGCTTCGGCCGTTTGTTTCGGAATGAGATCCGCAAACTGGAAGCGATTCTTGTCAGTATGCAGTTCCTCCTTTTCGGGAAACGCGTTGTATGCGGCGCGCATCCCCAGAGGCGCGGTCACGGAGCTTGGATAGAACGCGGGCACACCTGCCAGCTCGTGGTAGAAAACGATCGTTCCGCGGTGCTGTTCGCCGATGTTCTGGAAACTCGGCTGCGTATCGCCGGGGGATTGCGCGTTCTGGATCAGCTCCTTGAATTGCGCGACGCGCTGCGGATTCGTGGCGTCGTCGAAGCCAATCAGGAATGGCCTCTGCTGCGTTTTCACCGGGGGCAGGCCAGTGTGCTCAATCCCTTGTTCCGCCGGGGCCAGCCACACCTTCGACAATCGATAGACCTGACGGATCTTATCGATTCGCTCTCGTTCGCTCATGCGATTGGCGTCGAAGAGCATCGTTAGAGCTTCGGGCTGCTTTTTCTGTCCGATGATGTAATCGCGACATTTGGTGAGGATCATTTCCTCGACCGTTTCGGGCGGAGTGCGCTGAATTTTTTCGAGTGCAGCCGTGACGCCTGGTACCTGAAAAACATCCGCGAGAATGGTGCTGCCGACGGCATTGAGCGTCTGCTCTTCGCGGACGCTGTCTCCGATCCAGGTGCGGTACCAATCCTCAACATCGCCGTCGCGGAACAATGTGACGACGAGCTCCGACTTCTCAGGCCGGGCGAAATACGATTCTTTCTTTTGCAGATGCTCTTTGACGCGCGCAAACCCGACGAGCAGTTCGTAGTAGCGGCCCAGCAATCCGTCGGCGCCGCTATGATCCGCGCCGAGGAAGCGGTCTAATTCCTCGCAGATCTGGCGACCGCGCTTCGCGACCTGCTTTCCGACACGAGCGGAGAAGTGATTGAAGAAAACGCCGCGATCCTCGTCGCCATCGTCGCCCACGAGTTTTTCGTAGTCCCAATGGAGATCGGCAGAACGGAAAAGAAATTGCGCCTCGTGCCGGCCCACGTCGAGTTGGATCTGGTCGAGCGCATGCGAGTAATACTGGACACGATCGCGCCACTGAGGGATTTGCGCATCGAAATACGGTAAATAGCGGAAGTTTTCATTTCGCAGTAGCGCCTTCAGCTCACGAAGAAGCGATAACGTATAAGTGACGCCGTACTGTGGGTTGTCCGCCAGCTCCGCCGCCTTGACTTCGATCGCCTCCTTCACGCGTTCGATATACGTGCGCATGTTGGAGTCGAGCACGCGAATCCCGAGCCCCCACTCCTCCGGATTCTCAGAATCCTCTTTGGCGAGATACTGATCGAGCTCCGCACGTCGGGTGCGGAGGCACGCCGCTTTCTCCCCATTGGGCGTTGCCTGCAATTCGACGCGAAGCGCCTGTGCCTTCTGCCACAGGTAACTATCGAATGTCCTGCTGCTGCCAGCGTCATGAATCATCAGGGCATCTTCGATATCCGTGCGATCGATGATGCCGCCGCCGTCACGACGCTCGTATTGTCCTTGTGCACACTGAACTGTTTCGTCCGCGAGCACTTTCATGAAGAGGTGCTCGAGCGGATCATCGAGCGCGCTCTTTTGCCAGTAATCGAGGATCTTCGTCGCGAGTTTGCAGGCACATGCGTTCTGTACGCGTTCTGTTGGGAATGACAGCGTGGCCAGGCCAAACGATCCGAAGCGGCACGGATAGGAATCTCCAACGATCGCCTTCTGGTGCACCTCGGTGCTGCGCAATGCCTGATTGAGAAAATTGTGGGTATAAACGTTGAGATTGAATTGCTCGAGATTGACTCGCGTGGCGCGCTTCATTCCGGCGAACGCACCAATCGAATAATCCTGATAAAGAACCTCCGCGACCATTCGATACGCGTCATATTCCTTACCGCCGCCGGAGTTGATCGCCAGGCCCGCCTCATTGCGGCCGTCGATCAGATACGTACTGCTGAACGGTGGCGGAGGAAGCACTGCGCTGTCGTGTGTTGTCCAATCCGCATGGAACGAATGTCCGAAGGTGTAGTGGTTGAGCTCCATGAGCGCCGCATAGCCGTTGGCGCGCACGCGTTCTCCGCCGGGATATCCCGTAAAAAACGCCGGCAGCAACAGAATCCCAACGCGCTCGGCCTCGGGAAAATAGCGACTGACAAGGAATCCCATATCGAGGAACGTGCCGCTACCCGTGCCGCCAGCCAGTGATGACGCGATCACAACGCGAGTGCGTTCCGCGCTGAACGTGAATCCGCGTTGTTGAAGAATCGCCGCGTCGCTCAATTCGCGGCGGCACTGCTCGAGACGCGCGGTGATTTTCTGGTGATTCGACGCATCGAAAAATCCCAGGCGGCTGGCGATTCGTACCTGGCCGGCGCCCTCGTGGAGATCGCCGAGCTCCGCGATTTTCCCGTTCGCCGGAAACCATCGCTTCACGTTCGGGTAGTTATTCAGATGCTGCACATAGCGTCCGGTACCACCAGTGATCGTGAGATCCAGGCGTTCGGCGACGGTGAACTGCACGTCTCGATACAGTGGGTCATCCGCGCTGCGAAGATCGTATTGCTCGGCCGCGGTTTGATTCTTGTCCGTGTCGAGATGCATGAATCTCAGAAACGGAAGGCGGTTGAGTGAGCCGTAGCGCTCGACGATCATGCGTCTCAGGCGCAACAGAATTTCCTTGCCGGTACCGCCGAGTCCAATGAGAAGCGTTGGCCCGACGGGCATGTCGTTCACGAGTACGCGTGGAAGACTGGCCTGCAGAATGGGATCGAGGTTCATCGGTTCTCCCTGACCATCGTTGTGATTAGGCGGGCACGCGCCGCAGCAACAGCACGACGCCGGAAATCAACCACCATGCGCCGAGGAATGCGGCCAGCCATGGCAGCCATCCCCAGTAGAAGCCGAAATCCAGCACCACGTACAACGACACGAAAATCCAGGTGAGGGCGTAAAGCGAGAAGAGATTCCAGAAGACGGTTTTACAAAACCCATCGCGGTAATACCGCAGCAGAAAGGGATACAGAACTTTGTAGAGAACGAACCAGATCATTACGAGCACCAGAAAAATCCCGGCGCCGCGCAGCACGATGTTGTCCGATTGTTCCAGTGCGGGTGCCGGATCTGCAGCGATGGCGGGCAGTGCCGATATGAGCGAAGACAATCCGACCGCGATACGACCGTTCATGGAGAGCTCCTTTCCGTGTAATTCAGGGTTTGCCGATCCGCGGCGAGCGGCCGGGTAGTGGAGGCGGGACGTTTCTAGGTGATGGCGGAGGCGGCGCGGGTGCGGCACGAGGATTGGCCGCTCCCGGATTGACAGTGCTGGAGCGTCCTCCGCCTTCTGCCTTGATCGACAATCGGCGCAATGTGCCATCGCCGAGTTTTACGTCCCATACGTCAGGCTCCGGCGTCGCACTGATTGTGCAATCGTTAGCCGATGACGGATTGAACGTGTAGGCACGGAAAACTCCTCGCGATAGGCGGCCAATACACTGCCCATCGAGCAAGATGTCATGAGTGCGAAGTGGGCCGAGCGCGACCACTCGTTCCGGTTCTCGGGACAGAGCGATCCGGAAGATGCGCTTGCGGGACAAGACGAACGCAAGCGACGTGAGGAGTGCGCAGAGAATCGCGAGGATCAAAACGAGAATCGCGGTCCTGGACGGTCCCGTGCGCAATACGAAGCTCACTGGGACCACGCTCGGCGTGACCGTCGGAAGAGTACTGACGTTCTGAAATTCGAAGGCCGAGGTAGCGTGGTCGATTCCGAAGATGCCGGCCATGCGGCGTTGTTCGAGCCGCACTGTGACGCCGGTAAACGACATTCGCACTGTGCCGTTGTATCGAACCGTCGCGCCATTCCAGGCGAGTCGCAACCATTGTGTAAGACCACTTGCCGAGAACGAGACCGGCTGGCGTGATTGCAACGTCGCGTTGATGGAGCGTGAGCCGTTGGGAGGAATTTCGTCCTCGAGGTCGGCCGACGCGGGATCAAATTGGCCGGCTTGCAGCGATTGTGCGCCCAGGTTCCTGGCCGCCCAGTCTTCTGGTTGAAACGGCGAAGCAATCGCGAGCTCGTATCGCCCGCCCGTGACCGTGTGCTGTGTCAGGTAACTGCGAATGGCGCCCTGAACGTCGAGCTTTACACTTTGTCCTTCCCGAAATGATCCGTTGTCGCCCTCGGCGAGCACGAGGCGGAGCTCGGGACGAAGCGGATCGACATGCAGGTCCTTTAGCTTGAGATATTCGTGACCCGGAAACAAATCGCCTGTTCCACGGACTCGTTTCGCATCCGCAAGCCGGCGGAACTTGCCGTCGTAAAAGCCGAGCGTGTTAGACGGAACGTCCTTGTTCGAGACGAGAATCCCATATACGGCGATTGCCGCGGAGAGCCCGCCATCATTGAATGTGTATTTGAAAAGATGAACGGAGCGGAGATTCCGGCCGCTTGCGAGTGATTCAAAAAAGTTCTGTACGCCGGCATCAGGTTCACCGGCATTGCTCTCGACAATGTTGTCTGTGATGAGCCAGACCAGACCCGTGAAATCGCGTGTGAACTCGCCGATCGTTTCGCGCAGGTACGTGCGATCACCCGTTTCAGGAGGAAATGCTGCAATCGCGCGCTGAACATTGAACTCTGCAATCGGTCGTGGCGGATGAACTTCCTGAATGTCGGACGGAGAGAAGGATCCGTAGGACGTGAAGGTCCACATACCGACCGTTCCGCCATCGACGATTGTCTGGCGTTGAACAAAGTCATTGAGCCATTCGGCGAATTGTGGCGTTTGATGAAAATAGCGTGCACCCAGTTCCTGTCGACTCATGCGATCAGGCGTGCCTGGAGGCCGATACCCCGGGTACATGCTTCCGGAGTTGTCGTACAGGATACGTACGGCGAGTGGTGTGCCCGGCGTGAGCTGCTGCGCGGATGCGGTCGCAGCGAAAAAGCTGAGGACGACGAACGCTAGTGCGCGCGGTCTCATTACGAGCGCCCTCTCGCGCGAATTTGTCGCACTTCGACGAATCCGTTTGTATTGCCAGCCGCGACATACGACTCGAAAGACGCAAGCGCGGTGATTGCAGAACCGCCTGCGACGAGCCACGTTTCGTAACTTGGTAAATGCGCGAGGTCATAGATGCGTACGCGTCCGTCCTGCATCCCGATCAAAACGGCGCTGTCGCGAATCATCAGTGGCGATCCCTTTGTCGCGCGATCGTGCGGTTCGAACGTATCGCGTACGCCCGGCCGGACAAATGAGACGCCGCTGGTGTCGACGTAGACCGCATCGCGATCCCATTCATCGTCGCCATCCGCCGAAAGCGCAAAGAGCTGCGTGTCGTCTTCGAGCGGCTCTTCGATCGATCCCGATGTCGAATCGATTCTGTACAGACGATTCGTTTCGCCGAAACTGCCGAAGACAGAATCGCCGATGACCGCGATCGCCGATTGCCCAAGCCGGTCGACCAGTACAGGTTTCGTGGTCAGGTCGCGATCGACAGTATGCAATTGGACGTTGCCATCGCCGTCATCGCTAAAGAACAAGGCCCGTGTGTTTTGGGGATCGGCGGCGACCCAGCTCACTTGCCGCGCACCGTACAGCAGGCGGGTGTTCGCTGGATGAAGAAGGTCGTCGAGAACATGCACCTCACGCCCGTCGCGATTTGCGAGAGTCAGGTACAGTCGCCCGCCGGCAACCGTAAGCGGATGTACCGGGGTTGCGTCGAGCGAAATGCTCCACAATGGACGCACGCGCGGAGGATTGAGCGTTAACGACGATAATGCGTAAGCGACGAGCTGACGCCCCGCGGTGATGTACAGGACGCCGTTGTGAATGCAGGGATCGGACGTGACCGCGCCCGCGACCTGAAACCGGCAGACGCTTTGATTACGAGCCGGTTCCACAATTTCGACGAGTCCTTTGATTGAAACGGCGACGAGGTGTCCGTCATACCCGAGCAGGCTGCTGCACGAATCGCCAAGCCTTAGCGTCATTTGTACGCGGTCTATGAAGTAAGGCGACCCGACTGTGACGGGGTTCAGTCCGAGACGGCGGCCATTGCCGCGATGGGCAGTCCAGTTGGTGTTCGTTGACGGCAATGATTCACCGCAGGAACGGCAGAAGTTTGCGAACGCGCGATTCGGCGTCTCACAAGCCGAACACGGCTTGAGCATTCCGCCGCATTTGCATGTTCGCGCGTTGCGAGAGGCCGGCGGCCGGCAATTGGCCACAGCGTAGGGACAAGTCACGCTCGTTCTCCGTCATCGCGGGCGATTCACGATTACTTCCGGCTGCCGGATGATCTGCCGCCCGCCTTCGATGAATCCATTTCGGACCACGCCTGTAATGACACCGTCCCCAAAGCGCGGGTCGCTGGAGGTGGAGCGACCGATATGGCGTGTGCTGTCGAAGGACGTCACTCCGGGCACGACCTCGATCGCCTCGACCGCTGCCATGCGAAGAATCTGGCGAACGAGAACTGCGCCTTTCTGCAATGAGTCACCCGGGTGCTCGAGCAACATTTGTTGATGGCGTTGCAGATAAACATCCGCGAACTGCAGGAACGTGTCGGTGATCCAGTTCTTGAATCGGAACTGGAGGCGCCCCGATCCTTCCGGTGTTTGTACAGAGATCAGGAGGGACGCAAGCTCACGCGTGCGTTTGACCTCTGCAGCCGGTGAGGACAGCGATTGAAACGTTCCGGCGGCGATGCGGGGAATGAGTCCGATTCGATTCAGGAGGTGGCGGTGCTCGCGCCATGGAGCGGTAACACTGTCGAACGATGGTTTGAGATCGTCAGGGATACAGGTGCCGAGATCCTTGACCAATGGCTCCCAGGGTTCCTGTTCTGTATCCGGGACGATGAGCTCTTTTTTCTGAAATTCCTTCCAATGCTCTGCGAGGATTTCGTGCTCGACGCGAACTTGATCGTAAGTGACGGGGCTGTCCGTTACGGACGAATGATCTTTGGATAAGGCCAGTTGAATTTCGGCGAGATCCGCGCGGAGGCTGCGTGCCTCGGTTGCAAGCGCATTGAGGTGATCGACTGTAAGGATCGTTTCGGGATGAAACTCGTTCAGCAATTTCTGTAGACGATCTTCCACTGTACGCGCGGCTGATTGCAGATTCGCGAGTGTGTTGTTCAATTCTCTGACGACAGGGAGGTCGTCCCATTTGGGAAACGGTGCCGGCTTGCGAAAGACGATGAGAAACAGCAGTAGGAATACGGCAACCGTTCCTGCCGATGCGGCGACGACGGGTAGCAGATGATTCGGTGGTGGCACCGATGGCGTGGCGCGTTCTCGTGCAATGGCCGCATGTTGTGCAGTGAGTCGTGCCTGGGCGACGAGAAGCGCCTGTTGTGCGCGTACGATCTGCTCGAGCTCAGTCACTCTTTCGTCGGCCACGGTCTTAACGGCTTTCGCAGGCTCGCTTTTCGATGCAATCACCGGAGACGTCGCCGCGCGTAAGGGCGCCGCCACCCATGCCAGGAAAAGGATCGCAAAGCACTTCTTCATCTCGTCACCTCCAAATCCTCGGTGAAGCGGGCACGCACGGGAATGCCGCCGCGTGAACTGTGCGCCTCGATGAATCCGTGTAGTAAGGCACCACCACGGCTGCGATGCAGTCGAATTGCGAGACGCAATCTCTCACCGGACGAGCCATGCAATGGCACTCGCATCGCGGAAATGGTGGCGTTGCACTCGATTGCGCTGTTGCCACCCCACAGTAGATGCACCAGGACGGAATTCAGCGGCGCCTGCTCTCCTGTAATGCGCAGCTCCTGCTGGATGACACACGATTCTCCGGGCGCGGGAAGTTGCCCTGGTCGTAGTAGCTCGATCGTGGTGCCGTGCAATGTATCGAGGCGAAGCGTTCCCCGCGGCGCGACACAAATGCGTCGTGTGTCGCGGTGATCGCGCCATTGCATCGTTGCGGCTACGGCTCTAAGAATTTCTTCCGAGGTGCGCGTTACCGCGATTCCGCGAATTCGCTCGCGTATGGCGTCAACCGAGGCCAGCTCGCCGATGTAAACGCTCGACGCGTCGCCACGCAGCGCATTACGGAGATCGTCATCGAGTTGGCTCTGTGCCAATGCGCGGTCAATGGTCGAGTGAGGCAATGGCGTCGATGATGGCGAGCCGCTCAATGCCGACAGCAGTGCACGATCGAATGCCGGTGCCGGGGTTGTTCCGATCGCAGACGCGATACGCGACGCCCAGTGATGCCAGCCGAGGTCTTTATGCAGGGACGAGTGGACTGTCTTGAACGTCATTCGCTCGTCATCGCGGTACAGAGCGACTCTGTGAATTTGGAGATCATCGTGTGTAGAGTCGGCGACGTCACACACGCCACTGTTCTCGAGAAATGTCATTGCGGCGGCAATTTCGCGGCGAAGGAGTAATACGCTCCGAAACCCGCGGTGCCGGACCAGTCGCGTAATTCCTCGACGAGCGATTCGGCTCGCATACGACGGAATGATCACAACGACATCGACGCGTTCTGCCGCGATCCGTCTCTCTGCAACGAAACCGAATATCGGCTCCAGAAGAGCATCGATCATCGCGATTGCGAAACGCGGTAGCCAGTGCTGTGCATGTGTGTCCGCGATGGCGGCAGGCGACGACAAAACCGACAGGGGAGGTGTGATTGACACGACGTCGGTGGAAAGTTGCGGATCCCACGGCCGGCGCAATCCAATGCGCCTTGCACGTTGAAAGAAATCGCGAGCGCTCGCTTTACCGAGGGACTCGAGCGATTCGTCCCACGTGAAATCACGATGCTCCGGAACGCGAGGCTCGAACAGAATCTCGGTGGAGACATACCGCGTCGCGGTGTTCCGGATTTCCTGGCTGATCGGAATGATCTGGCCATCGTCTAATGCCAGGGCGGCCGATAGAACTCGCCCACCGATGTCGATCATCAGCCGTGTCATCCCATCCAGCTTTCTTCTTCATGCAGTCGAGCCGGCTCGATCGTGACCGGCCGGCCGTTGGCTTCGACATTGAGCGTGCGGTTCGCGCTGACGCTGAAGGTCACGTCACATCCATCCGCGCCACTCGTCTCGATCGAAATCTGGCCAATCAGAGTGACGTCGCGATTCCCAATGATGCGAATGTCGGTACCGTTGTTTTGATAGAACTTCAAATTGAGCGTGCCGCTCGGCGGAATCATTGCGGCGGGATAGGTTTTCGTTCGCTCGACTGGATATTGCTCGCCGCGTTCGATGATTTCGTCGAGCTCGGGCTCGACTGGATTGGTGAACGTCTCGACGCCGTAACTGTGGGGCAGACGGCGCCCGTCGCTCAATAAAACGATCTTTGCGTCCGGCGTGACGAGACGATTACGCATCGAGCCATAGAGCGCCGCGCCTTTCGCGACACAGATCTTCAGGTGTTCTTGTTCAAGGAGATCGCGATCGTCCGCCAGTTCCGGGAAGAGATCTCGGACGCAGCCGCGGATTTGCGGGAGCAGGCTTTGACGGCCTGTATGCAGGATGTAATCGATCTCGCTGGCATTGACTCCGGCCAGCGAGAGAAGTCGCTCAATGAGCGACCGGCATCGTGCGAGCACGGGCTGGAGGATGTTGTGGATCGTGTCGTTCGGCAGCGGTGCGATTTTTACCGCCCGAGTCGATTTATCGAGCCCGCTGCTGGTGAGCCGCACAATGAGATCCGGCGGAATGTCGATGGCCGTTTGTTTGTCTTCGGCGATCCGGATCTTGGTCTGTTCCGCCAGATCTTTCCATTGCGCGCGGATCCGGAGGAGCTCTCGCCACGTTTCGCGGCTCCATCCTTCCGCGTCACAACGTCGCTGCAATTCGCGGAACGTGCAGGAGACGAGCGAAGTCTCGAACTCGAACTGCGGCAATGACAGGTCCTGACATCGACGCAGCAACTCCTGCATGAACAACACGTCGATGTAATCGCCACCGATTTCGTTATTGCCGAGGCTCGTAATGATGCGCAGGCCGGTGCCGCCGCCTGGTAACTGGGTTGCCGTGGCGATCGCGACGTCGAGTGTGCCTCCGCCATAATCGAATACGAGCAGTTTCAGGCCTTGCTCGCGCGCAATGGCCTGCATGATGTCGGATGCCTTTCGCCGGCGGCGTAAAAAATCGAGGTAGTACAGCACCGCGGCCGAAGGCTCATCCAGAATTACACCGGCATTGACCATGGCCCCAATGACGCTGCTCGTATGCGCGGCAACTTTCCTCGCGCGTTCTTCCTCGGTATCGAGCCCCGCGGCCTCACAGGCAGCGAGAACGTCGCGAATCTGGAGGTCGTGAAAATTCGCGGGAACCGTGATGATCGCGCGGCGGATCGTGTAATGGTGGCCGTTTGTCGAATCGGTGTGGATTTTTTGTTCGGCGAGTTGGACCAGTCGCCTGATGATCAGGGATGCCAGTTCGGCCGCTGTATAGGACCGGTCAAAGAAGTCGCGCTCACGTTCGTAACCCATGACGCGCTTAATTGAACGCACCGTGCGGTCCGGCGCGGTATCGGCTTCGTTCCTCGCTGCCTGCCCGATCTTGTACGTCTCCGGGTCGTCGAAAACGAGAACGCTTGGAATCAGCTCACGGCCGGACAGGTCGTCCTTGACGAGATCTACGCCACTATCATGATCGCTACTGAGCACGGCAACGACAGAGTTTGTGGTCCCGAAGTCGATGCCGACATAGTCGTGATACTCACGTGGTTCGACGACTGTGATTTCGACAGGGATCGAAATGGATGCTTGTCCCCGCGGACGGATCGTCACTGTGCCGTCGTGTTTCCCTTTGGCGAGCTCAGTTGGACGGCACAGCACGCGAAATTCGAACGTTCGCAGAAACGTGGTAGGTGAAAGCGGATTCGTTTTGGCCGCATCGTCGCAGAGCAGTGTGAATTGTGCGGCTCGCGAGAGTATGTGAATCCACGGTTGATTGCTCTCGATGGCGAGCACTTCGACATCGGTGGTTCCCTGATTTTCCAGCCGAACAGTCATTGCGTGGTCGCGTTTCGCCAATGCTTGCGAGAACCGCACAGTCGCTGGCTGAGCGTCGATGCGATATCGGTAGATTCGGGCATTCGCCGGGATGAAGAGCGGCTCGGGATAATTATCAAATTCGATTTGAACGCCCGATGCTTTAGGATCGAATGTCGCTCCGCTTTTCGTTTCCCATAACACCGGAATCGACAAGCGCTCGCCAGCCGCGATTCGATGCTTCGCGTAATCTCCACGGATCGTGAGGTGGGGATTTCCGTTTACCCGGACTGCCCGAATGGATAGCGTTACGCTGCCGGTGTTCGCGAGATGAATGGATCGTTCGACGCCTTTACCTTCCTCAATGTCTTGAAAATCGAGGGTAGGAGTGAAGAGTTTGGGCCGTGGCCCGGACCGAACGTCAAATCGCACCGCACGTTGTTTGCGAGTATCACCGTCGACGATGCACGCATAATCCGTAACACGCTGAAATCCGGCCGGTAATTGATTGGCATCAACACCGACCCGAACGGCGACCTCACTTTTAGGGCCAATTTCGAGTCGCGGGCCGGGCTCGAACGCAATCCCCGGAATTGGCGCCCCCTCGCGCGGACGAATCTCGACCGTCATGTGGTGAGTCGAATCGTTCCGAAGCTTCAGTACTTTTTCCGGCGCGAGCGTCGAGATCAGAACGATCGACTCTTTGTCGAGTTCGAGCAGTAGTTGCAGTCGTCCACAAAACCCACAATAGGTGTCGTCAGCTGAGATCTGCCATTGATGACAATACCGGCACTCTGCAACTCGATTGGTGCTCATGACCAGCCTCGGCTTGCAAAGACGAACAGGACAGTCAGCAGGAGCAGTAATACAACTGCGATGATGACTTCGGGCCGCATCACGCTTTTAGGACGCGCTGGTGCTGCCGTCACATCGATGCGGATCGGAACCGCGATTTTCGGCGGCTCACCTCCATCGATTTGTAAGGACAGCACGAGGTGATGCGTACCGGGAGTAAGCAGGTCCGGAGAAATTCCGATCGGAAGGATCGCGCTGCCGGGAACGCCGTCGTCCGCGGCAGGTACCGGTGGGATTTGTGCGACTGCAATTGCAGGCGGCGCCGCGCTACAGAGCACGCGAGCGGGAAGCCGTCCCCAGTTCTCGAGCTGCACCATGGTCATGAGCGGCTGGTCGGTACGCGCGGACACCGGTTTGGGCGTGATGGCGCGCAGGTGCGGTTGTGGATCGGCCATTGAGCCAGTGAAATTGAGCTCGATGTCCTGCAGTTCCGGCCGCGGGTCATTCGTCTGTAAGCGCATCACACCGCGATGGCGGCCCAGGAAATGCGGTCGGATCGCAACGGTAAACGGCGCTCTGCGCTCGAAAAAGCGTCCTTCCAACGGCCCGGCACGGCGGCTGCCTTCAATTTCGAACGTCAACCAATACGGCAGATCCGAGAAGCTAACCGTCAGCGGTACCGCGGAGTCATTGTGGACGCTGATCGTTACTGCATGGCCGTGATCGCCGAAATCGAATGCGTGCGGTTCCGGCGATCCGTCGAAATCGAATGCCGCGACGGGGTGCTGTTTTCTACTGACGACCCGTAATTGAAGCGTTTCCTCGCGCTCACCATACTCGCCCGAAATGACGAGACGGATTGCCCCGCGGTGGTGGCCTTCGTCATTACAACGCGTTTTGACTGTGATTGCGTTCGTGGACGTTTCGCATTCCGCCCAGGATGGAAGAGTTGCCGTATCGACGTGGACGGATTCGCCAGCTTCCGTCAATACACGGACTGTGCGCCGTGCCGGTGACTGTACGTCGACGATCCCAAAATCGAGGATGCATTCGTCAGACTCGGCGCGGAGACCTTCGCCGATGAGGACAAGTCTCGTCGCGCCATCGACCTCCAGCCAGTTTTTCACCGGCGCGCGCAATGTGCCGAGAAAATGGCGCTGCACCGCGAGCACCGTTTCGTGCGGAACGTTCATCAGGCCACCGGCACCGCTTCGCGGATGCCTGCACGCGCGACGATGTACAGTGCACCCGTACCGACCGATTGTGTAAAGCGCCCAGCGGGATCTTCAATGAGCGCCTCGACGCTGTACGTTCCTTCCGGCGCCTTCTTCGGCAGTGTGACCTGCATGGTCGACTCGACGATTCCACCGCCATTCGGAACGATGAATTCGTTCGGACCCGCGCCGAAGACATAATCGTCGCCATATTTGAGCCCGCGGAACATCTTGACTCTGATGGGCTCGTTCGGATTGGGTCCTAAGACGTGATAGCGAACGTATAGAGTCGCCGTTTGTCCGGGCTTTGGTTGCGAAGGATTGAACGTTACTTCTTCGACAATGGCGATATACCCTTGTGACGGTTCGTAGCCGGTCTGCCGCACCGCGTCATCGCGTTGTGCAAAGACGCGGTCCTGATGGCGGCCGATTGCAAAACCGACCACGGCTCCCGCAACTCCGCCGGCAAGTGCTTGCTTCAGCACATCGTCGCTATTTCCGCCGCCGATACTGGCACTGACAGCACCGAGCGCCGCACCAACGAGAAATCCGACCATCGCTTTCTTCCTGGCGCGACTTTGTAAGGCAACCCATTCTTTTACGTTTGACGGTTTAGCCGCGGATTTGGTTGGAGTTGTTCCTGTTGCACAGCCACTGATTAAGACCGTACAGACGAGTAAGGATGCGAGTTGCCGGCGCATTGAGACGCTCCTAGTATTTCTTCCTCGGCGGTGTCGAGGGTTTCCGGACCTTGTTCGTCGTTTCTCCCGTTTGCGTTTGTTGGAACGCGTTCATCAGTTCGTTGCGGGCCGATTCGCAAAGCTCGCGAGCCTGCGCGCGTGTCTGTTCCGGCGCGGTGGGATCGTCGGCGAGAATTTGGGCGCTGCTTTTCGCTTCAGGAAATCGACCGGCCTGCAGATGGCGATGGATCTCGGCAATGCGACTTCGCCAGAGCTCATCCTTCTGTTGCTTTGTGCGCGCCTCCACCTGCGCGGCCAGGATCCTCTGGCGCATTCGTGCGATCTCCTCGCGCTCCTGCCAGAAGTCGCCGGGCAGCGTTTGCGCTTTCTGCGTTGCGCTCTCGAGCTCTTCGTGTGCAGCGAGGAATTGATCGCTGGCTAACGCCGCTTCCGCGCGATTGAGCGCAGCGCCGATTTCTTCACGTAATCGCGCGCGCTCCCCGCGTTGACGCTCTTCGCGTTCCAGTTCGGCATTACGCGGATTAAACGTGGGCATCGTCATTGCCGGAGCGATGCCTTGCGTGGATTTCCGTTTCGGTGTTGTAACGGGTACTGACTTGACTGGTGTCACTGTAGTCGTAGTGAAATCGATCGGCGGAATGGCCGGTAATTGCACTGGCCGTGGCTGGCGCACAGCCGGTGGGTTCAGTGGAGACGGGTGTCGATCGACAGCGACGAACGCATACGTTCCAGCGAGTAACGTCCCGGTAAGCAGCACGCCGGATACGAGCATCCCAGTCGTGGACGATTCCTCCGTGCGCGGTTGAATTGGGATGTTGACGATTGTGGTCTCGTCCGGCGGGACGTCCGTACGAGTTGCTTCCTGACGATCGATTGGGATCTGTAGAAACCCCGCTTCTCCATCGATCAATGCATCCTGAAATGCGGCAGCGGAAGCGAATCTCTTCTGGCGGTCCGGGCTCAGTGCAGTCGAAAGTACTGTACATACGCCCTTCGGAATTTCGTCGTTGAGCAAACGCAAGTCTCGCGGCTGGGCGCGCCGCTCGTGCACCTGTGCCATGTACTCTTTCGCGTCGAACGCGTCGCAACCGGCAAGCATTCGATAGAGAACGAGTGCGGCGCTGTAGATGTCGCTACGCGCATCGACCTCCTCGCCTTCCAACTGTTCGGGCGACATGTACAGCCGCGTTCCCGGAATTTGCATTCGGCCGGTCAGGCGGGGCGCGTCGGGGATTAATGCGATGCTGAAATCGGTGAGCTTCGCAACGGATCCACAGACCATAATGTTGGATGGCTTGATGTCACGATGAATGATTCCTTTGCCGTGAACGAACTTCAACGCTTCGAGGACTTGCCGAAAGAGTGGCAATGCGCTGACGATCGAGAGGCGGCGGTTCGGTGCACGTGCAAGAACCTCCGCGAGTGTGTCGCCCTCGACATATTCCATCGCGATGAATAGCTCATCGGTATCGGCATCTTCGATGAAGTCGTACACCGCAACGAGATTCGGGTGATTGAGGTGTGCCTGCGCGCGTGCTTCGTGGATGAAGCGCTTGCGCAGTGTCGTTAGGCCGGAGTTCTTCGGAAGCAGCGTTTTGATGGCCGCGCAGCGATCGAGTGACTTATGGCGTCCCTTGTAAACGACGCCCGTGCCACCATCGCCGAGAACCCGCTCGATCTCATACGGCCCGATTTGCGCTCTCACCGTCTGCTCCCGTGACGATGAAAAAGACACGGCAGCCGGCTTAAGGTTTGCGGGCTCTTGTAATCACAATGATTGCGATGACCACGCCGACCGGCAAGGTCAGGAGTATCCAGCGAAGATCAATCGATTCCCGTGTAATCGCCGGTCGCGAGAGGTGCAATGCGCTCGCCGGTTGTGCCTTAGCCGCAACGGTAAATCCTGACCATCGATCGCGAAAGAGCTCGAAGCGAAGCCCGTGGAGATCCGTGGTCGTGATGCGGACGTCTGTCCAGTAGCGACCAGTGATTGAACAATCCTCCGGAGTGCTGCTGCGAAAGGTCGAGGGCCCATAGACTTTGTCGCGCAGCATGGTGATCGATTTCTGTGCACCATCGGGTGAGCCGAGGGTCAACTGGAGCTCGATTGGATATTCCGATAATTCACGCAGTGCGCTGTGGTCGCCGTTGCGTACGCTGTAGATAATCGTTAAGCGTCCCTCGCCGATGGTGGTATTGGACGGCGGGTGCAGTAGTTGTCCACGCGGAAAGAACTGCTCGGATAGAATTCTCACGCGCGCGTTACCGTGGCTTTTTCGGATTTTCCACGCACCCGCGATGGGGCGAGGCACGACCACGGTCGAAAGAAGATCGCCGATTCCGAATGCTTCGACGCCCGCGACTCCATTGCGCAACGGTGTTGTAGCGCCGGGCTGGTAAATTTCCACCGTGATCTCGCTTGATGCGCGAAACACGTCAAATACAACAACATCGAGATAGGGAGGCACGATTAGAACGTCAGGCTCCCCTTGTTTTACCGTGGATGCACTTTCCGACACCTGTGTTCCCGCGAGGCGGCTCAACGCCAGGTGGCCCGCGGCAATGACGTCCGGCACGGTGCGACGGGTATATTGAACGAGTGGCGTCAGAGTTCGCCAGAATCGTAAGAGTGACAGCCCGCTGGAACCTGAGAGCAGAACATTCAACGTTACGCCGACGAAGTGTGAAGCGACGTAGCCGCGTAAGTCCGCGTGATACTCACGCAGATTCGCGCCGCGGAGATAGGGCACACCATCGGTTACCAGAAGTAAAGCTCGACGACGTTCAGTGGCCGAGTCTAACGATTGAAACAGACCGTCGGCCTGAGTCAATGCCTTCAGCAGATCCGTTTCTCCGCGCGGAAGCAATGACATGGCGGCAATTTGCTTGCGCAGATTCGACACACTGTCGCCGTCGACCGTTGTGAACTCCAGCGAGACGGTTGCAGAGCGGTTGAACGTGACGATCGCGAGGCGATGCTCGACGTGAGATGCCGCTGCATTCCGTGCCAGCAAATCGACGGTCATTTGCAGAAACAGGCTGGGAAGCCGCGGATCGCTGGCCATGCTGGCGGAGCGATCGAGGAGTACGACGAGGTCCAGCCCTTCCTTTGCTGCAAGCCTGCCGGCGAACAACAGGACAAAAGCAAGCGCTGCCGCGAATTTCACATCAGACAAGACACGAAATGACCTGCGACGGTCGTGTCACTGCTGCAACAGGCGGTATTCCAGATCGCCGATATCGGCCGAAACCTGATCCAGTGCGGCTTCGTCGTCCCGCACTCGTGATTGCTGACCATCGACCGCGTGCTGCGCGCGCTGAATTTGCTCTTTCAGGTCGCGCGCACGGGCATCGGCTGTATTGACGCGATTGGCGACCATCGTGACTTCACGAGCGAATCGCTGATCGAGCAACGCCACGGTGCAAAGTACAGTACCCCAACCCGCGGCGCGTGCCAGCTGTTGTGAATATTCATTGTGATCGCCAAGCGTGATTTGCGCTGCACGAAGGCAGGTCGCCGCCATGCGATGCTGGAGGATGAATTCGTTAATCTCGGTATTGTGTGTAGTGAGCTCGCGCTGCAGTGCGTGCAGCTGCTCCTCGGACTCCCGAAGATCGCTACGCCTGTCATCGAGCCTTCGCTGAAGTGAAGCTCGACGATGCTCCATGGTCTCGATCTCCGCCGTCAGTCGGCGCTTTTCACCATTGCATGAGAACAGCGCGATTGCGATTAGCGGTACAGCCATGAATTTCGAACGCACCGGCGGCTGACTCTTATTCGTTGCTGCCTGTGGCATCGGCGCGATGCCAGCGACCTTGTGGATCGCCATTGAGCGTGAAGGCGGCCCAATACTTCGGATCCGAAAAATCCTTGCTCTCGAGAACGCTCACCTGAGCCGCGCGCAGTGCCTCGGCGACGGAAACTCCGCTCGTGAGCCGGCGATAGAACTCATTCATGAGCCCCGCGGAGGCCGCGTCATCGATGTTCCACAGCGTGGAAATGACGCCCGGTGTTCCGGCATATAAGAGCGCACGCGTCAGGCCGACGATTTCGTCGCCGCCGCTGCGTTCGCCGACCGCGCTGCGACACGCGGACAGCACTACGAGATTCACCCCTGACAAATCAACGGATGAGAGGATCTCGTGCACAGTGAGGCTGCCGTCGGTTTTATCGCCCGGGGCCAGCGCAATTCGGCTGAATAGCGGATTCACCGGGTCATAAATCCCATGTGCGGCGATATGCACGAGGTCCACGTTACCGCCGACGCCGTAGAGTTTATTCTCACGGGCGTCGTTTCCGACGTAAGCCGACGTGCCGAGCAGGTTGGCGACAAAGGCGGCTTCCTGTCGTGCACCGGATAGAGGTTTAAGTCCTGAGATCGGCGTGGTCGGATCTCCCAGGACGAGCGCGGTTCCCCGGACCGGCGTTTCTTTCGCGCGAAGGAACCGCAGCGCACTCGCACTCGGCGCATAGGTCAGTGTGAAGTCCTGCACGAGATAGTGATTGCTGCTCGAATTGTGCATTGCGGCGAATGGCACGTAATGAAGGACGCCGTGCGGCACAATGACCAGTTTCTGATGACGGATGTGTTTATAAAGCGGTGCAATCAAAGCGTCATATGCGAAATCCGCTGGGTTGCCGTTACTCTCGCCGCAGGGAATTGCTGACGCTCCACGAGATTCGTTGGCGCCGAATGAATTCGCCCAGCAAGCGATTCTGCGGAGGCTGGTTGTATCGATCTGAAGCCGCGCGTAATTCGCCGACTCGCGGTCGACAACCCAGGCATGAACGGCAGTGGGGGAAACGTAATAGCTGATGAGGGTCGTATCTTCCGGCAAGTCGAGGCGAATGGTTTGGATCTCGACCGGCGCGACGTTAATCACGTCGGCGTATTCGGAGCTTGTGGCCTTCGCGCGAATCGTAAGCGACCGATAATGCTGACGTGCGCGCGAGAGATCCTCGTTGAGACGCTTCAGTGCTTCTGGCCGCGCCGCGGCGATTGCGTTTTCTCTGTCGAGAATGCCGGCACGCACATTTTCCGCTTCGGCGACGAGCTGCGGATCGGCACTGCGATTGGGGTTCAGGCGGTGATTGCCGATCAATTGCAGAAACGCGCGTGCGCGTGCGCGTTCGGCCTGAGCGAATGCATCGTCGCCCTTACCTTGTCTGGAAAGCATTTCCAGAAGCAGGTCGTAATAGACGCGACGATTGCTGCCCAGATACCCTGCCAGCAGCTCCTCGACCTTCACATCGAATGCAGATTGTTCGAGCTCATCGGCGGCTTTGCGAAGCGCTGCGATTGCATCATCGGGTTTTCCTTCGAGCCAGTAGGCAGTTCCAACGAGAGCCTGCAGGCCCGCGCGGTGATCGTGACTCGAGCTTGTTGCGAATCCGTCTTCGAAGAGTTTTCGCGCCTTTGCGTACTCGCCTCGTTGTAAGGCCGCTTTTCCCTGGAATGCGGCGGCCATCGGCGCGAAGAGGGACCTCATTTGTTCGGGGACTTTGATTTCGCCGCCGCGACTCCCGATCGTCGACATATTCGCCAGGAAGTCGCGCATCCCCTGACTCAGTGCGTAGGACTTCAGGTCCGGTCGGTTGAGCATCGCGCGCATGGTCGTATCGACGTCTTCGAGTGTTCCGCGTCCTTCGTGTACATCTTTCGATGCGGCGATTACGTCCACCAGTGCAGCGGCCGCCCCGAATCCGCTCTGCGCGGCCATTTTGCGCGCGTTGTCGAGCGCGTTCTGAACGTTGCCATGGTCTTCCAGTGCGAGATACGTTTCGGCGAGCGCGATCCAGCTTGGCGCTTCGAGAAATGGCTCTTTGAGTTTTTGATAGATCTCGATCGATTTCTCGAAGTGTTTCGTAGCACTACCGTAATTGCCGAGGTACATGCACACGGCACCCAGGCTGCCTCGAACGGAGCCCTGGCGATAAAGGTCGTCACTTTTGGTCGCGAGCTCCAGTACTTCCTGGTAAAGCGTCAAGGCCGCGTCGTATTGACCGCCGTTTGACAGCAGGTCTGCGCGCTTTTCGAGCAGTGCCGTTTCGCGTTTTGGGTTAGACATCGCCCGAGTTGCCTGTAATGCCTTGTCATTCCATGCCAGTGCCTCATCCAGATGTCCGGTCAGGACCTCGAGGGTCGCGAGGTCATTCATGACATTGACTTCGAAAAATGGATCGAAACGGCCGGCAATCGTTGGTGTAAATATCGCGCCCATGGTTTTGGCGCCTTTGAGAGCCTTGAGGTAGCACTCCTTTGCTTCCTGAAGTCGCCATTGACTCTGTCTTAGTGCGCCGAGATGCGTATAGACCGTTCCGTCGAATAATCCGCCGAACATCAATGCGGCATCGGCAGCGCGGGTGAGTTGTTCTTCCGCGGCGTCAAGATCGCCGTGCTCGATCAGGGCTGCTCCATACGCGTCAGACGACGCAATGATCAGAAACCGGAGCATCAACGGTTTCACGATTTCGGGGGCCGAGGTCATCATTGACAGTGATGACGGGTCGGCGCCAAATGCCGGCGCCAGCATGGCCAGCGAGTCGAGTTTGAACGATGCCTCAGGACGCTCGGCTTCATCGAGTAATTGGATGACTTGCTTATGAATCTCCAGTGCGCGATCGGTGCGTCCTTCGTTGTATTCCACCGTCGAAAGCGCGAATAGAGAGAACCACGCGCCCATGTAGTCACGATGCGCGATGAATTTCGTGCTCGCGTCTTGTAACTCGTTGCGAGCCGCCTCGACATTGTGCAGCGATGCGTCTGTAAGCCCGAGGAGTACAAGAGTGACCGCCTCTTTCGTTTCATCGTGAGCGGTCACATACGAATCGAGCGCGCTGGCCAGCATCTGCCGTGCTTCCAATGCTCGTCCGGCGGCGATCATTTTCGTGATGTTCTCGAATGCTTCGTCTGCACGAACGATCGTGGGAAGACATAACAGGGTAGCGATCAGACAACGGATCCATCTCATTGTCGATTTCTCCTCGGTGCCATTGATTCGACGATGATTTTTTCGATCGACCAGGTCGGTGGCATTCGGATTGGTTCTCCGCCGCGGCCCCCGTGTAACGACTCGGATAAGAGCTGCTCCAGCGCGCTCTGTGGAGCCGCGCGTGCGCTGCGCACGCCATCCCATTCGAGACTGTCTGTGCTCGACAGTGCTTCGTCAGTCGACAGCACAAAGTAGGCGTCCAGGCCGTATGGTTCGGTAACGAAGAAAGTGGCGGGAGAGCCTAAGGGGATTTCTCCGGGCGGCTCCGCGAGCGGTTGTGACGCGACTCGCGTCTGTGGCAGCCGGTTTTCAACAGAGCCGCGCTCGCGCTTCGGAAAAAGGAGAACCCCCTTTCCGTAACTGTCGATCATGAACACGTAGTAATAACGGGGATACAGTGGATCGAGCGGTACAGGGGAGCGGAGTCGCAGGACTACTTGATACGTCTTCGGTGCGATGAGCGGGCCGTTTGTCACCAGCTCGTGCGTTTCAGCATCGCGAATTTCTGCCGTGTAGTGGGATAAATGTTCAGGCGGTGGTGATGGGAGGTCGTGCCACGCGTGCACGCGCCGGATGCGGCGCAGGTCATTGCGAAGAACGAGCGCGGTCGTCGATTGATTTGCCGCGACCCATTCACTACGGGCCGGCATGGCGCTGCCTTCGCGATCCCGGCCAAGCGCGCGCGGGCGAATCCACGCGTACTCGGCTTCTCGATTTCTGACCCGGCCGGCGAGGATGTATTCGGCCGTTTGTGGCCCGTCAACGAGCTCGACACCCTCGACATCGTCGAATTCGCTTGCGAGCGCAATCGTCGCCGGCAACTGAATAAATACCGTACTGTCGCGTGGAAATGGGTCACTGAGCGCGGATTTCGATTTCACGATCGATCCGAATGCCACGCGTTCCCATGCTTGCTGCCGCCAGCGCAGAAGATGCGTCGGTGTCGTCTCCGTGGGATCGTCAATCCACCGCACGTCAGGTGTTTTCAGGATGCGACGCAAATTCACCGCGGTCGCGACTTCGAGATCGGGAGCGGTGGGAATCCAGATTCGCAGTTTTGTCGATGGAGGCGCGGCCCATTCGACGATTTCCAGAAGCGCCCCGGAAGGGAGCGCGCTACGCACGGCCGTTGTCAGTCGCGCAGTGGCGCGTGATGCGCCGATGAGCGACGTGACCTCGAGCTCTACAGGTGCTGATCCTGACACGCGCAAGCGACTGCCGACCGTTAGACCGTTTACCCAGCCGCCGACGACAAGATAGCTTCCATCGGGCAAAGCCTTCTCAATTGCCACAGACGGCGTATGTGGATTTGCGCCACGTCGTGTGTTCAATGAGAGAAACGGACTAAGCCGAGCTTCCACATTTCCGGCGAGCACCGGGACCTGCGCGGGCATTTCCGCGCGCAGGTGCGCTTGTGCGCGAATGAACGTATCGCTCGCGGGTTCGCCAGGTTGTGAGTCGCGAATTGCGCGAGCAAGGGCCCAGGAAAACGCGCCGCGAATCCGGCCTTCGGAATCGATGGTTTCGTATGCCTGATCAAAATCCTGAGTTGCGCTAAGAATTAACGCGCCCCGATCTTCCGGACTCGGTGCAACAGCAGGATCGGCGACATCGCGGAGGTCGGGCTTGACGCTGCGTTGCTTTAGTCCTCCATTGAGGCCGCGCGCACCGGAGCCACTGTGGCAGGCATCAAAGACCACGGTGAGCCGCGCCCCGCGATCCAGAATGCGATTGAAGAAGTCGCGAAGTTCTTTGTCACGCAAGTCCTGCTCGTCATTGCGCGAATCGGCAGGAACGAACGACTCGTCCAGCTTGTCGTCTTCCGCGGATGCCGAATTACGCACCTGCGAGCCGTGCCCTGAGTAATAAAAGAACGCGATATCGCCTTTTCGTGAGCGCTGAATGAGCTGCGACTGGATCGCGTTGGTGATTGCGGCGCGTGTCGCGCTCTGGTCCGTTAGCGTCAGGATGTCGGCATCGGCGAATCCGAAGCGAGCGACGAGAATCTCGCGCATCATTCGAACGTCATTGACCGAACCGTCGAGATTCGACCACGAGCGATCAGGAGGTGAGGATTTTTTTGTGCCTCGCAAGCGTGTAGCCGAATAATCGTTAATTCCGATTAGCAACGCGCGTTTGTGCGGCTCGTCCGCGCAAATTGCACTCGTCAGCAATACTGCCACGACGGCGAACGCCAGCCTTCGCAATCGGCCGATCATCTCTACCTCTCTTCACTGTCCCGGGGTGCGTTTCGTGTCTTTAGCGACATGGGTAACGACACGAGAGAAACGGAGAGAGTTGTCATGCGAGTGTTTTTGCGGCGATTCGCGCTTGTTCTCTGGCTGGCTGCCGAACTTCCTAGTCATGCGCAAGGAGTGCGCTCGGCGGCGCTTCCGGAAACTGCGGAGGAAATCGGAGGAGTTCACGATCCCTCTCAATCGGCCGCGTTGTTTGTAGGTGTTCGCCGCTTTACACATGATCCGGACCTGACCGAGGTGCGCTATGCGGTGGATGATGCGATCGACCTTGCGTACGAGGTTGCGCTCGGGCACATCCCATCGCTGGTAGTCCCGCAGCGCGTAGCTCTTGCACTATCCGGTGATCCTCGGAAGGCGGAGTCACAACAAAGGCTCGAGGAGTTGCGGGCGGCGGGCGCTGAAATCAAGCCGGCGGAACAACCAGACATTCTTTCGCTGCTGGACCGTCAGTCCCGGCGCGCCGGCCGGAACGGCATTTTCATCGTCGGCATTGCGACGCACGGCTTCAGTGTTGATGGCGAGCCGTTCGCGCTCGCATCCAGCTCACTGCTGCAGCATCACGAGACCGCGGTGTCGATCAGTAAGATCTTCGATATCGTCACGACCTCCGATGCCTCACGCTCGCTGATTCTTCTGGACACATGCCGGAGCCGGATCAGCGCACGTGCTCGTGCGACGACAGCGGATCCCGACTCCGCGGCGCCGCTGTTGACGGCGTTAGGGAAGGCGCATGGAAACGCGACGTTTTATGCGGCCGCACAGGGGTCTTTTGCGTTCGACGACGATGAGCGAAAGAACGGTGTTTTCACCGCGGCGATGCTGGACGGTTTGCGATGCGCCGCGGATACCGACGCTCGCGGCTTGATTACCGTGGAATCGCTGGCTGATTTCGTCAATCAACGTGTTCTTACGTGGGTGCGAAAGCACAAAGACGGAGCGGCCAAAGCAGGTATCCAGGTCACTACTGATCAGGATGGCCGGGCCATGCCTCTTGCGGTTTGTGGAAGTGATTCCTCATCGATGGCATTGCAGATCACTCGCGTAATGGCTCAGTTGCAGGCGCTCATTGCTCACATGGACACGATCTCGCGGATGGATGTCGCGCGCGTCGAGAAGGAGGGCAATGGATTTCAGGTTTTCAATGCCGCCGGCGTCCCATTGTGGGGCGGTGTCGTGCGAGGACAACTACAACACGCCGAACTGTCGGATCTGGATGGTGACGGGAAGCCGGAAATCGTTCTCGCTGTCGCTGGTGATGGTGCGGATGCAGGGCACTTGTTCGTATTCGATGCCGCGGGACGACCCCGATGGACGCGTGATACCGCTGGCGAATCCGTTTACGACCGATCGCGCGCTGGCCAGATGGCCATCCTCGCGATGGCAACCGGCGATCTGTTTCGTACCGGGAAGCGCGAGATCGTCGCATTATCGATCGACGCGGAAGGATGGTATCCGTCCCGCCTGACGATTTTCGATTACACCGGTAAGCTGCTGGCGTCGTACTGGCACCCGGGACACATGCACCGCCTCGTCATTGGTGCACCGACGGATAGCGCCGATCCGCGCATCATCGTGGCTGCTGTCAATAATGATCTTCGCGGTCCGTTGAAAATGGATGGCTATGTCGACGCCGTTTTTGCTCTCGATCCGAAACACGTGGCGGGCGAAGCGCCGCCTTACGCGGCCGGAATTCAGCGAGGCACAGAGCTCTGGTACGGGATCATTCTTCCGGCGCGACAGATCATCGATCGTTTGAATGTTGTCGAGCAGAACGGCCGCAGAGAAATCTCGGTCTGGTGCCGGTCCGGAAATGTGTTCTATCTCGATTTCGACGGCCATCCAAGACAGCACGCTCTGAGTGATGGTGTTTCGAAGGAAGCGAGTTATTACCTCGTGGAGCGAAAGAAATGACGGCCTGCGTCGCGCAGGCCGTCATTATCAATGGAGTCATTCCCTCGTGATCGGACAGAGCGCAATTTCGTATGGGCCTTTTTTCCCGCGTGGATTGAGGCCGAGCATCTCGAGCAGATTCGAGTACCACAGGTTCGACGTGCGCACATGCAGGGTGCCCCATTCCTGTTCCGGATCGGATGGAACGGCCTGGAGCGGCAGGTGTGGCACGAGGCGCGCGGATTGTGCGGGCGGTGTTTGGGTGAGGTCGTAGTAGATCTGAAAATGCTGTCCAGGCAGCGGTGCCGCGGTCGCGGCTTCAGGATCCGGAGGCGTGAGTGGTGGCAAATTCAGTAGCGCGATTTCGACAACGCCATTGACCGGCGTAAGAGACATCTTGCGGCGGTATGTGCCGTCGTGAATGTTCTTGTCGACGATCTCCAATGAACTTCCCGGCACGCGGATCTTTGCTTCGACCCACGTCGCAACTGCTTGTGAGTATGGCGCATCCGGACCTGCACCCGAGGGCTGGCGGAAATAGATCGGCCGCGCCATTTGATCGACCTTCACGATCGAATACGTGAGAACTTCACCGCTCGTCAGCTTCAGACGCGCGGCGACGAGGTCTCCCGGGTCGGAAGTTCCGGTAAGAGACGATTTGAAGCCTTGCGTTGATGGCGCGAGCTCGGTCATATCGGCGACCCAGGTGAAGTCTTCGCGTTCTTCCGGTGTCGTCGGAACGCGATGCAGCGCGCCATTCGCATCTCGTCCGCGCGCGCCCATGCGGATCGCCAGCGGATCTTCCGGGCCGACCACATGCAGTTCCGCATCGGCGAGTTCCCATGCGGCACCGCCGAGGAGCGCGCCATTGAGGGCGTTGAACGCGTCGCGCGGTGTTTTGTTGCTGTAAAGATATTGTGCGATTGAGCTGTAATTGTCTTCGCGGCAGGTGTCTTCACATGTTGACGAACGAGCGAGCAACAGCGGCCGGTGATGGGCGAGATCTGAACCGTCGGCCATCTTGTACGTGTGCGGTGTTTTGATCATCAATACGGTGAGCTCTTTGCCGTCGGCGCTCGGAACGAACGAGATCAAGCCGCTGAAGAAAATCCTCAGTATGAATTCCATTCCTCATCTCCTTGTGTCTTTCGCGAACGGCGAGGACGCAAAGCCGATGAACTGGAACGGCGCCCAGACGATGACGGAGCTACGCGCGAGGTCCGGATCCTCGAGCATGTCCCGTTGTGCCTGACGCAATGCGTCGTCAGCATCCATACCGTCGCGATAATGGCGGTGGAAGCGGATCAGCAGCTCGGCCGTAGCCGGATTCTCACTGACGTTCCACAATGTGCCGACTACGCCGGGTGCACCGGCTGCAATCAGCGGACGAACGATTGGTGCGACGCCTTCCGGACCGACTGGTGTACCCGCCGCGCTGCTGCATGCTGCAACGACGACGAGCCGGGCCTGTGTCAGCCGCAGATCCTGCAGCAGTCGCACCGCCTCCAGAACGCCGGTATTTTGTTCATCCGGCGCAAACAGGAGAAATGAGCTCGAAGGAGTATCGGGATTGGCCACGCCGTGCGCGGCGATGTGAACGATCGTACTGTCATGCGCGAGCCGGAGAAATTCAGGGATCGTCGCATCCGTATCGGGCAAAGGATGGACGTCCAGTTCCGATTCGTACAGTGCGCCGATTCTCGATGCCTCGTCCCGTGCGAATGGCAGGCGATCGAGTTTTTGCGTCAATTCGAGTGCAGGATCGAACGCGGGATCGGCGACCAGTAACGCCGATTGTGGTTGCATCGACGTTCGCGCGTCATTGAGCGCTTTTGAATAAGCGTACAGAGTGGCACTCGCTTCGACCGAAACAGAGAAATCCTGAACGACGTGCCGGGTTCCATCACGCAAAGCGGAAAACGGCAGCCCGTGCATCATCCGGTCCGGAACGATGACGACTTTCGGGACCGTGCCGCGCTTCCTGAGCTTGGCCACGCGCGCGAGCGGTTCTCTCAGCAACGCGTCATAAGGTGCATTCAGTGCCGCGGCGAAACTCTCGGCATCACGATGAAACGCGAATTGCTGCAGAGCCGTGGTCCATCGGCCGATTGCTTCATTGCCGATCGGCAGCGTCGTGCGCACGAAGTCGCCGTTCCACACGATCCATACGTACGTGTGCTCTTCGAGCACGCTGTATTGCAGCAGAAAGGTGTTGGCCGGCAGGATCTCTTCGACATCGCCAATGCTGAACGGTTTTCCATTGTGAATGCGCCTGCGAAAATCCACGGGCACGTCGTTGCGACTCAGAATCAGATGCAAGGGCTCGAACGCTCGCGCTCGTTCCGCATAATCGAATGCCGAGCGATCGTCGCCGTTTTCAATTAGTGCCTGAATGACCTGCCGATACGAATCCTGATAACGCGCGAAGTACGAGGACCACATTTTTTCAGTAGGAAGCGCGCCCTTTTTGGCGGCGGAACTGGTGACCGCGGCCATCTCTTCCTGTTGTAACTCGTCCAGCGCGTTGCGCAGGTCGATCAGTTCCTTGTCGCGTTCATGCGCAAGCCGGTAAAGGCGCGCGCGTTGAACGAGGAGCGATGCCCGCATGGATCGGAAATGTGTTTTGGACGCAAAGCCAATCCCCTGCGTCAAGGCGCCGATGGCCGCCTGGCGATCCGATGGCGCAAGCGTTTGAGCCCGAACCTCGGAAAGTCGCGCGCGAAACCCGTTCAGGATCGAGGCATCCTCGAGCGGCATATCCGCCTCGATTCGATGAAATGCGCCTCGAAGGTCTTCTTCGGCATCTTTGTTGTTTCCAAGATGCGCATGAATCGCTGCGCGCCCGCGAAGGGCGATGCTGAGATTGCCGCGCAATCGTGGAACAAGGGCCTCATCATTGCCATGCGCGGCGAGCTCGTTCTCCAGTAGCGTCACTGCAGAGTTTTGATAACGCAGTGCGACACGCGGGTAGCCGAGCTCCAGTGCGCACAACGCGCTCTCACCGAGGAAGAAGTGGCGAGACTGCGGATCGGCGAGTGCGCGTGCGCCACTTCGGGCACGAAAGACCTCGCGCCATGTCAGCGAGTGATTGCCGATGAACCGAAGCACGCCGATTTTGCGACTGAGCGCATTGGTGACGTTTTCGTTGTCCTGTGCGTCCTCGAAGAACGATTCGGCTTTCGAATAGGAAACCAGCGCGTCGAGCCAGCGACTCTGCAGCGTCGCAGCCAGGCCGTAGCCGGCGTGTACGCGCCCAAGCAAAGTTTTGTAATGCCGGTGCTCTGCTTCGCGCGCGACGCGCTTCAGCAGCGCCGTCGCTTCGTCGGACTTGCCGCTGACGAGCAACGACGATGCGCGCACGATCATCGCCTTCAGTCGCACGGGGCTGCCGGCGATTGCCAGCTGCGCCTCGGCCCTGACGAATTTCTCGGCCGCATTCGCTTGAAACGTTCTCTCGATAACACGGCCCTCGCTGAATGCGATGTGTCCGCGAATCAATGCCGCGCGTTTGACGGGATCGGTCGTGTTCCTCGCGACATTGACCGCGTCCAGCAAATAGTTGTCGTGCGCCAGTTCTTGATGCGCGGCGGCGATTTCCGCGGCAATCACGAGACGGTCACTGGCCGTTTTCTCGTCACCCGTCAATGCTGCCTTCGCCCACTCGGTGAGGATCGTTTCTTCGACGAGCCGTTGTGCAGCATCCTGATACGGCTGAATCAATAGCCGGATTGCGTTTCGATCGTGGGCGCGTGCGAGCTCCGGTAATCGCTGTTCATGAAGCGGCCAGGCCATGGCGCGAGCGATCGTTTGTTCTTTCGTCAGCCGCGCCCAGTGAGAGCCGGCTTCTTTGGCCCAGCCGTCGTCGATTGGGCTTTTGCGCAGACTGTCCCACGATGCAATCGCGTCTGGAACAAACCCAAGTGCTTCTTCGACCAGTGCACGATTGAAGACCGCCTCTGGCATTGACGGTGCGAGCTCTGTCGCAACCAATGCCGCGTCGAGGGCGCGTACGATGTCGGCTGGTTGATCCGTCCGTTGAGCGCGAACGTAGTACGCGGCAGACAGGTTGCTCAATGCCGCGGCGTCGCGATTGGGAAGCGCCAGCGATTCCAGTTTCGCAATCGCTTTGTCTGTGCATGCAGGCACATAGGCGAGCTGTCGCACAGCGTCGGTCATCGTCTTCATGGGCCGATTGCATCCACCGTCCGGTATCGACACCAGATCAGGGGGAATGGTTGTCGCGCCGCAGGAGACGGAAGCGATGAGCGCGTCTTTGCGCGCGACGGCCGTGCATTGGTGCCAGACACCGAAGCCGGTCAGTCGTGCCTCTGTGACGCGCAGGACCTCCGGGGGCTTTGCATCTTCGCTGGAACTCGGCGCGATCGCTCGCTCGCGTTCGCAATGCATTGTGAGCAGGCCTGCGGCCAGCGAAAGGATGACCGTTCGCCGGAACCCAGGCGTTAAGGAATTGTGCATCACACCTCTCTCCGCAAAGGTGCAACTGTTTACCGGACGAATGAGTTAGTTAATGATATAGGAACGCAATGGCCAACGGCGAAGACGAACGTCTCGAGGTATTGACCCGGTATTACCCAAAATTGCTGACTTTTCTGCGTCAGCTCGGGCTTGGGGACGCGGCGCGGGATGTGGCCCAGGACGTCTTTGTTCGTGTCCTTAAGAGCAAGGATGACTATCGTGGCGAAGCGAAATGGAATTACCTCGAGCAAATCGCTCGTCGCCTCGCGTACAACTTTCGTCGCGATCAAGGCGCTGCGAAACGAAGCGGAACGGAAGTATCGGAATCCGTGCTCGTCGATTTACCGTCGAAAGACCCAGGCCCGGCGGACATTCTTCGTCGGGATGAAACCCGACGTCTTATCCGCGGTGCGCTCGATCGGCTCGATCCAAGGCAAAGGTTCTGTATCGAGTATTTCTATGTCGATGACCTCTCAATTAAAGAGATCGGTGACCTTCTGCACGTGTCGATCTCTGCGGTGAAATCGCGGCTCCACGCCGGCCGGAACCGGCTGAAGGAGTTGCTGGACGACGGCCTCGAGGGATTACCAGAGATCCCTGAAGGACCGGGGGAGGAGTGATGATTACCAAATCGGATCTGGATGCTGCTGTACACAAACGTCGCGAGGAACGTCGTCGCGAAGTGATCCCGCCGACGTTCGATGAAGTCGACGCGTTGATGCGCGGTGATCTGAATGAAGAGGACGCGGATGAGATTCGCGAACGCCTGTCGTATTACCCCGAACTGGCGCAAGTAATGACGACGCCGTTTCCCGCGAAGGACGACGGCCAGTTGTCGGATGCGGACATTCAGGCAGACATTGCGAAAATTCGGGAACGTGTGGGCGAAGAGGCGGTTGTGGTTCCGATGCGCAGGATCGGAATATGGTTGCCGATTGCCGCGAGTTTTCTGATCGCACTGAGCATTGCTGGATACGTGTGGACGCAACGCGCTCGGCAGGCTTCCCGCCCGGTCGTACAAAAGGTGCTGTTTGCCGACACCGCGACGCGCGGCGAATCCTTCGGACCACCTGCTGTGCTCTTCCCGAATACGCGATATTTATTGAAGCCGTTGTACCGGCCGGAGTCCGGACAGGCGGAAGCGCGATTCGTGTTGTATGTGTTGAGCGCGGATGGTTCTCGCGGTGAGGTTTGGAATCGGAGCGGGATCAGGCGCGCCGCCGATGGTTCGTATCCGATCGAGGTGTTTACAGACAAGTACGACGTCGGTGATTACGAACTGGCGCTTTTCGGCTCCGAAGAAGCGACTCCCCTGGCGAAGTATTCACTGCGAATTCAGGAGCCGTAAGTCAGACCCGTTAAACGCGTCCGACGCGAAAAAACAACGGCCACGTAATGCGTTTTCGCGTGTCCATGCCGCCCCAGGCGCGTTCGAGATCGGCGGCGACGGCGTCGAGTGGGTGTTTGCCGTGTTCCTGCAGGTAGCGTTGGGATGCGGACCAGGTGGCGAGGAAGCCGAGGAATTCGCGGAGGGTCCAGTCGACGCTCATGAAGAAGGGTGGCGCGTCGATTTCGTCGAACGGGAAGGGCAGTGTGGTGTAGCGCTCGTGTACGTAGCGAATGCGCTCGGGCCAGTAGTTGCGCAGGATGTCTTCCTGAAAGCGATTCACGATTGGTGCGATTGCGTCGGCGACGTCGCGCGGTCCGTACGACCACAACGCGATCACCGCGCGCGGTTTCGCAACGCGGCGCACCTCGGCGTAGAAGCGATCGAGATCGAACCAGTGCGCGGCCGCGCCGGCGGTGATGAGATCGACCGACGCATCGGGCAACGACACGCGATCGGCGGACTCGTTGCGATACTGGACGCGCTCGTGCGGTAACGCGTGACTCAGTTGATCGGCGCTCGGATCGGTGGCGATGACGCGCGCGAAGTGCGATGCGAGTGCGGTGGCCACTTGTCCGTTGCCGGTGCCCGCGTCCCACGCGAGCTCGCGCTCACGCGGCAACGACGCGAGCCACGTGTACAGCTCCTCGGGATAACGCGGGCGATGCTTCGCGTACGACTCGGCGTGGCCGGAGAAGTGATCTTCGTAAGTCATCGAGGCCGCGATGCTAGCAGGAGCGTGGTCATAACGGCGGGCTGAGAGCCCGCCGCTCCACTTTGCGTCGCGCGGCCTACAAGATTGCTCGCACCACACCACCGTCCACGCGCAGCGCGGCACCATTCGTTGCGGATGCCTGCGCACTGCAGACGTACACGATCATCGCCGCGACTTCTTCCGGTGTGGCGAAACGCTGGAGCAGCGATGACGGTCGCGCGGACGTGAAGAATTCTTTCTCCATCGTCGCGAAATCCGTACCGCGCGCCTCCGCCATCTGCTGCACGAACGTTCCCACTCCCTCGGAGCTCGTCGGTCCCGGCAGCACCGTGTTAACAGTGACTCCGCTGCCGATGGTCGTCTCCGCGAGTCCGCGCGCGACCGCGATCTGCGCGGTTTTCGTGACGCCGTAGTGAATCATCTCAACCGGAATCTGCACGCCCGATTCGCTCGAGATGAACACGATGCGACCCCAGTTCTGCCTGCGCATGCCGGGCATCCACGCGCGTGCGAGACGAACGCCGCTGAGGACGTTCGTCTCGAAGAAACGCAGCCAGTCCGCGTCAGTGATCTCTTCGAAATTCTGCGGCGCGAAGATGCCGACGTTGTTCACGAGGATGTCGACGTGCGGCAGTTGCGCGATCACGGCATCGCATCCTTCGCGTGTGCCGAGATCCGCCGCGATGCCGCTCGCGTTTCCGCCGATCGCCTTCACTGCTTCATCGACGCGTGCTTGCGTGCGACCGTTGATCACAACGCGCGCACCTTCTGCCGCGAGCGCCTGCGCGGTCGCGAAGCCGATGCCCGCGGTCGAGCCGCTGATGAAGGCGATCTTGTCTTTGATTTGTAAATCCATGAACGTCCTCCAACATGGAGTGCGGTGGCGCAAGCCACCGCTTTCACAACGCGCGGTTCGAAAGCGGCAGTTCGCGCTGCCGCACTCCATGTGCTCAGATTCCTCCGAGGGCTTTGTACACCCCGACCACGCTCGTGAACACGCGCGCCTCCGCCTGCGCCACCGCATCCTCGGCTTGCAACTGCGTACGTTCTGCATCGAGCAATGCAAGAAAGTCCGCAACGCCTTCGCGATAACGAGCGCGGGCAATGTTCGACGCGCGTGCGGATTCGCGCGCTTGTTCGTTCAATCGCAGCAGCGTTTGTTGCTGCTCGCGATAGGCGACCAGCGCGTTCTCCGATTCCTCGAGCGCAAGCAGAATCGTTTGCTCATACGCCGCGAGCGCTTCCCGTGTTCCAGCCTCGGCGCTGTGCAATCGTGCACGCGCGCTTGCGAAATCCGTCCACTCGATCGACGGTGTGATCGACCACGACTTCGATTCGGACTCGCCGAACAAACTGCCGCGACCTGCGAGAAACCCGAGGAAGCCGGTGATGCTGATGCGTGGATACAAATCGGCGGCCGCGACTCCTTCGCGCGCGGCGGCCGCGGCGAGGCGACGTTCCGCCGCGCGCACATCGGGACGATTGCGCAGCAACGCATCGGGATCGCCTAACGCCAGCGCCTTTGCGAGCGGCGGGTACGCGTGCGGCGAAAGATCGATGCCGAGATCGCCGGGACGCTTGCCGAGAAGCACGGCGAGACGATGCTCGCGTGCGGCGATCGCGGCGCGAATCGGAGGAATGCTCGCCTCCGTTCCCGCCACGCGCGCGCCTGCGCTCGCAACATCCAACTCCTCGCCGACACCCGCATCGCGGCGCAGCCGCGTCAATCGCAACGACTCGCGTTGATTCGTGAGACTGCGCTCCGCGACTTCGAGCTGCTGCTGCAATCCGCGCAGCTCGAAGTAATTGCGCGCGACTTCCGCCGCGACCGAAACGCGCACGTCATCGAGCGATGCATTGAGCGATTCCGCCGTCGCATTCGCCGCCGCGATCTGCGAGCGCACGCGACCAAACAGATCGAGCTCCCAGAACGCATCGAATCCCGCGCGGTACGTCGAGCGCGTCGTCTCGAATTCTTCGCGTCGATCGACGAGCGCACTCGCGCCCGCGATCGGATAGCGATCATTCGAAACATCGCTCACGATCGCGCGCGCCTGATCGAGCCGCGCGACCGCGATGCGCACGTCGTGATTCGATTCCAGCGCCGCGGACTCGAGTTGCTCGAGCGTGGAGTCATCGAACTGACTCCACCACTTCGGATCGTACGACTGCTTCGCGAACGTCACTTCATCCGCGGATTTCAATGCGATCGGCTCGACGACCGGTGCGTGATACGGACGCAACGTGCATGCACTGAGGAACAGCACGACGAGCAACGACGCCACTGCAGCAGGAACCGGCAACGCTTTCGACGAACGACGGAATCGCGCGACGAGATTGCCAATCACCGTGTAGAACACCGGCGTCAGGAACAAGCCGAACAACGTCACGCCGAGCATGCCCGCGAACACCGCGATGCCCATCGCGCGGCGAATCTCGAATCCGGCGCCGCTCGAGAACACGAGAGGCACGACGCCCATGATGAATGCGACCGACGTCATGAGCACGGGACGCAAACGCACGCGGCACGCTTCGAGAATCGCGGTGAGGCGATCGTCACCTTCTTCTTCGCGATGCTTCGCGAACTCGACGATGAGGATCGCGTTCTTGCACGCCAGTCCCGCGAGCACGAGGAAGCTGATTTGCGTGAAGACGTTGTTGTCGCCGTGCGTGAGCCACACGCCGGCGATGGCCGAGAGAATCGTCATCGGCACGATGAGAATGACCGACAGCGGCAGCGTCCACGATTCATATTGCGCCGCGAGCACGACGTACACGAGCAGCACGCACAGAGGAAAGATGAGCAGCATCGTGTTGCCGCTGAGCATTTCCTGATACGCGAGCTCGGTCCATTCGTAGCTCATGCCGCTCGGCAATTTCTCTTGAAGAATCTTCGCGATCGCGGCCTGCGACTGACCGCTGCTGTATCCCGGCGCGGGACCGCCGTTGATCTCCGCGGCGGGGAAGCCGTTGTAGTGCATGACCTGCTCGGGTCCGTAACTGCGTTTGACCGTGACGAGCGATCCGAGCGGCACCATCGCGCCGTTCGCGTTGCGCGTTTCGAGTCGTCGAATTTGTTCGGGCTCGGTGCGGTACTGCTGCTCCGCCTGCACATTCACCTGATACGTTCGGCCGAAGCGATTGAAGTCATTCACGTACAGCGATCCGAGGTAGACCTGCAGCGTTTCGAAGACATCGGTGAGATTCACGCCGTAGGTTTTCGCGCGCTCGCGATCGACGTCCGCATCGATCTGCGGAACGCTGACCTGGAACGATGAGAACAATCCCGCGAGCTCTTTCTGACTGCGACCTTCATTGAGCGCGTTCTGCACTTGCGTGTAGAGCTCTTCGAAGCCCGCGCCGTCGCGATCCTGCACGAAGAGCTTGAAGCCGCCGACGCTGCCAAGACCTTGCACGGGTGGTGGCGGGAAGATCGCGACGAATGCTTCCTGAATCCCCGCGTACTTCGTATTCAAGTCCTGCACGATCGCGCCCGCGCTCATGTTCGCGCCCTTGCGCTCCTCGGGCGGTTTGAGCGTCACGAACACGATGCCGGCGTTCGACGAGTTCACGAAGCCGTTGATCGACAGACCGGGGAACGCGATCGCGTTCGCAACACCAGGATGCTGTTTCGCGATGTCCGACATCTTCCGAATCACACCCTCGGTGCGATCCAGAGTCGACGCGTCCGGAAGCTGCGCAAACGCGACGAGATAGTTCTTGTCCTGCGCCGGCACGAAGCCGCTCGGAACAGATTTGATCCCAACATATGTGAGCCCAACTAATCCCGCGTACAGGATCAGCGCCGCAACGGACACGCGCAACACGCGCGACACGCCGCTCGCGTAGCCGTGCGACATCTTCGAGAACGCTTTGTTGAACAGCTTGAAGAAACGTCCGAAGAGGAAATCCGCGGCGCGCTGCAGGCGATCGCGCGGCGCGCCGTGGGGGAGGAGAAGTCGGGAGGCCAGGGCGGGGGAGAGGGTGAGGGAGTTGATCGCCGAGATGACGGTGGAGATTGCAATCGTGAGCGCGAACTGGCGATAGAACTGGCCAGTCAGACCGCTGATGAATGCCGTAGGGATGAACACCGCGCACAACACCAGCGCGATGGCGATGATCGGTCCGGAGACTTCCTTCATCGCCTGACGCGTCGCGGCCATCGGATCGAGACCGAGCTCGATGTGCCGCTCGACGTTCTCGACGACGACGATCGCGTCATCGACGACGATGCCGATCGCGAGCACGAGTCCGAAGAGGGAGAGCGTGTTCAACGAGAAGCCGAGACCGAGCATCACCGCGAACGTGCCGATGAGTGAGACCGGCACCGCGACGAGCGGGATGATCGACGCGCGCCACGTCTGCAGGAAGATCATCACGACAATGACGACGAGGATCAGCGCTTCGAACAACGTGTGCACAACCGCGTCGATCGACTGACGCACGAAGATCGTCGGGTCGTACACGATCTCGTACTTCACGCCGTCGGGAAACGACTTCTGCAGACGATCCATCGTCTCGCGCACCTGCGATGACGCTTCGAGCGCGTTCGTGCCGGGACGCTGGAAGATGCCGATCGCCACGGCCTGCTTGTTGTCGAGCAGTGAGCGCATCGAATAGAGGTTCGCACCGAGCTCCACGCGACCGACGTCTTTGATGCGCGTGATCTGTCCTTCCGGAGTGGCGCGCACGACGATGTTCCCGAATTCCTCCTCGTTGGCGAGACGTCCTCGCGCATTGATGGAGAGCTGGAACTGCGTATTCGAGGGAGCGGGCGGTGCGCCGAGGACGCCGGCGGCGACTTGCAGGTTTTGCTCGCGGATTGCGCGCACGACGTCCGTTGCGGTGAGCTGACGCGCGGCGAGACGATCGGGATCGAGCCACACGCGCATCGAATACTCGCCCGCGCCGAACACCTGCACCGCGCCGACGCCGTTGATGCGCGCGAGCTCGTCCTTCACGCGGAGATGCGCGAAGTTCGAGAGGTACAGCATGTCGTAGCGATCGTCGGGCGAGACGAGGTGTACGACCATGATGAAGTCGGGCGACGCTTTCTCGGTGACGACGCCGATGCGCTGCACCTCGGCCGGCAATCGCGGCAAGGCCTGCGCGACGCGGTTCTGCACCTGCACCTGCGCGTTGTCGAGATCCGTGCCGACCGCAAATGTAACCGTGAGTGTTACACGTCCATCCGCGGTCGACTGCGAGTACATGTACAGCATCCCCTCGACGCCGTTCAGCGCCTGTTCGAGAGGACCGGCGACGGATTCCGCGATGACTTTCGGATTCGCGCCGGGATACGCCGCATGCACGACGACCGTCGGCGGCGCGACGCTCGGATATTCACTGATCGGAAGCTGAAAGAGCGCGATGCCGCCCGCGATGACGATGAGCAACGACAGCACCGCCGCAAAGATCGGGCGGGTGATGAAGAACTGGGAGAGTTTCATGCGCCGGCTCCGACACCGTGTTGCGGAGCGCTGGCGTCTCGCCGGCTGAGCAGGGAGCGTCTCGCTCCGGTCGGGCGGCGGGACGCCGCGTACTCAGCCGGCGAGGGCGCCGGCGTTCCGCTTGCCATCGTCGTGGTCTGAACCGTCACCGCTACCCCTGGCCGCACTCTTTGCAGTCCATTCACGATCACCACATCACCCGCTTCTAGACCGCTGCGCACCACGCGCAATCCATCGACGATCGGTCCGAGCTCCACTTCGCGATACACGACCTTCCCGTTCTCCACGAGATACACGTAGCGCTTGTCGAGATCCGTTCCGACGGCGCGGTCCTGAATCAGCAGACCTTTGAACTTGCCGTTGCCGGGCAGACGCAGTCGCACGAACAGGCCCGGCGTCAGCGCACGATCTTCATTTCTGAAAATCGCGCGGCCGCGAATCGTGCCGGTCGCGGGATTGATTTGATTGTCGAGAAAATCCATCTTCCCTTCGCGAGGGAAGTCGTTGTCATTCGCGAGTGCCATGCGAATCGGCAGGCCCTCGCGACGCGCGACATCGCCGTACTTCAGGAACGTCTGCTCGTCCGCTTCGAACGACGCGTACACCGGATTCACCGACACGACCGTCGTCATCAGCGTCGCTTCGCCGGGACCGCTCGACACGAGATTGCCCTGCGTCACGATCGCGCGACTCACGCGACCATCGATCGGCGACGTCACGCGCGTGAACTCGAGATTGAGCTCCGCCGCGCGCAGCGCTGCTTCGACCGCCGCGACCTGCGCTTCGGTCTCACGTGCGAACGACACGCGGCGTCCGCGCTCTTCGGGCGACATCGCGTTGTCCGCCGCGAGATTGTCGGCACGTTGCATTTCGACCTGTGCGCGCTCCACGGTCGCCTTAGCTCGCACGAGCTCCGCGCGCAGTCGATCGACCTCGGTCTGGAACGGACGCGCATCGATCTCGAACAGCAGATCGCCGCGCTTCACCATCGCGCCTTCGTCGAAGCGCACGCCCGCCACGTAGCCGGACACGCGCGGACGCACCGCAACGGACTCGACGGCTTCGAGCCGTCCCGTGAATTCGTCCCACTCCGTGATCTCGCGCGAGAGCACCGGCGCCACGGTCACGCTCGGTGGCGGCGGAGTGTTCGCCGACTGCGCATCGGCGCGCGAGCACGCCGTCAGCACCGCGGCCGACAGAAGAATGACGACCAGCAGCATGCGATTGAGAATCGTTTGTTTCATGCGGCAAAGGATCGGTTTCGCCGCGCGTTTCAACAATCGGGTGGACGGACAGTCGCGATCTCGTACTTTCGGTCCTCATACTTTCGTCCGATAGCGAATTTCCTCGTGTTTTGGATAATGACCAACGGAGATCTGCCTTGAAAGAAGACCCGCGCCCCGCCGAACCCACTCCGATCACGAACGCATTCGACGACTACGCGTGCCCGATGGAAGAGCCGCGCGTCGACGTGAATGCGCTCAGCGTGGACGTGTTGCGCGAGGAATTCACGCGCGAGATCGATCGGCGCATGCGCGCCGAATGCAGCGCGCGACTGCAGGCCACCACCGTGCAACTCGCGCTCGACACGCTCGTCAGTGCATCGAACACCGTCGAGTTCTTTCGCATCTTCCTCAAGACGCTCATCGACGAATGCGACAGCCACGCGTGCGCACTCTTCCTCGTCGACGACGAAGGCACGCAGTGCATCATGAAGATGGCCTACGTCGGCGAAGAGTTCTACAAACTCGGCATGCCGCATTGGGATGAACTGCAGTTGCCGCGCGAATCGATGGCGGAGCATCTGCTCGCGTATCGTCCGGGCTGGACCGAATTGATCGAATACGCAGGCGATGACGTGCGCTTACCCGAGCACGTGCGCGAGTTCAATCGCTCGATCGGCTTGCAATCCGTCGCCGTCGCCCCGCTCATGCTCTCCACCCGCAACCTCGGCTGGATCGCGCTCTCGACCGGCGACACGCCGCCCGAGTACGCGGAGTGGCGCCGCGCGTTGCTCGAAGCGATCGCGCGTCAGGCCACGCTCGCACTGCATCAGCATTACCTCGCGGAGAAGAGTCGCGTCGAGGCGCGGCAGCAGGCCGTGCTGGAAGAACGCAATCGCATCGCGCGCGACATTCACGACACGCTCGCGCAGGGCTTCGCCGCGATCCTCATGCAGTTGCAGTCCGTGCAGCGCACGAGCGAGAAGTTGTCGAAGCCGGTCGCGAAGTCGATCGAGAACGCGATCGATCTCGCGCGCACGCACATGATCGAAGCGCGACGTTCCGTGTGTGCGTTGCGTCCGCAGGCGATGGAAGACGGCGAGCTCGCGAACGTGCTGACGCGCATCGTCGAGATCGCGCAACTCTCCACCGACATTCCGATCGAGCTGACGATCGATGACCTGCCTCCGTTCGGGAACAGCGGCGTCGAGCGCGAGCTCGCGGGCATCGCGCAGGAAGCGCTGACGAACGCCGTGCGTCACGCGCGTGCAAAACAGATCAAAGTTCACGCGGCGTCGGAGCGCGGCGTCGGCTTCCGCATGTCGATCGCCGATGACGGACGCGGCATCGCGAAGGAGCGCTTCGGCTCGGGCTTTGGTCTGACGAGCATGCAGGAGCGCGCGGAGCGCATCGGCGCATCACTCACCATCGTCACGGCGCCGCGCGCCGGCACGGAGATCGTGCTCGCGTGGGATCCGCCGCAATTCACGATTCCCAGTCATGCAAACCATTAATACTGTGCTGGTCGTCGACGACCACTCGCTCGTTCGCACCGGCGTCGCGAACATCATCAGTCACGAGCCCGATCTGCAGGTCGTCGCCGAAGCGGCGAACGGTCTCGAAGCGGTACACGAATTCGAGAAGCATCGTCCCGACGTCACGCTGCTCGATCTGCGCATGCCGGTGATGGAAGGCGTCGAAGCGGTGCGGCAGATTCGCGAGCGCGATCCGCACGCGAAAGTCATTGTTCTCACGACGTACGACACGGACGACGACATCTCGCGCGCACTCAAGGCCGGCGCAAAAGCGTACGTGCTGAAGGACATCTCCGCGGATGGCCTGATCAACTGCATTCACGATGTGCTGAACGGCAAGACGTACCTCGCGCCAGCCGCCGCGGCGAAGCTGGCCGAAGGGATGTCGCACATGAGCCTCACGCCGCGCGAGTTGTCGTCGCTGCGTTTGATGGCGGACGGAAAGACGAACAAAGAGATCGCGCAGCAACTCGGCATCAGCGAGCGCACGGTGAAAACGCACCTCTCGCATCTGTTCGAAAAGTTAGGCGTAACGAGCCGGACGGAAGCGGTGAAGATCGCGAGCCGACGAGGGTTGGTGCGGATTTAGTTGCAAACGGAGCGCGGGCTTCCAGCCCGCTGACGCCGACTGGAAGTCGGCGGTCCGGCCGGCAGGATGCCGGCGCTCCGTTAAACTTCTCTCAATCATGCAACTTCGTTCCCCTGGCGCGGCGACTCCGATCGCGTCTCGTCCGCCCGTTTCGCTCACGTCACTCGTGGGGCGGGAGCGCGAGATTCTCGATCTCTCCGCGTTGGTGCGCGCGCAGCGGCTCGTGACGTTGACGGGCGTCGGCGGCAGCGGGAAGACGCGACTCGCGGCGGAGCTGGCGTTGCGCATCGACTGGCAGCAGGCCGATTCCGTCGCATGGGTGGAGCTCGCGCCGTGTACCGTCGCGGAGTCGGTGACACAGGCGACGGCATCCGCGCTTTCGTTGCGTGTGACGCAACCGTGCGAACTGGTCGATGCGATCGTCGATGCGCTGCACGATCACGAACTCCTGCTCGTGCTCGACGATTGCGAACATCTCATCGCCGCGTCCGCCGAGCTTGCGCGCGCGCTGCTCGTGCGTTGTCCGAAGTTGCGCATCCTGGCGACGTCGCGCGAGCCGCTCGGCATCGCGGGCGAGCACGTGTGGCCCGTGCCGCCGATCGCTCCCGATGAAGCGATTCAACTCTTCGTCGAGCGTGCCGCGGCGGCGAATCCGTCGATGCAAATCGATCGCGAGATCGCGCGCGACATCTGCACACGACTCGACGGCATTCCGCTCGCGATCGAATTGGCCGCCGCACGCGTGCGCGTGCTCACGCCGGAACAGATCGCGGCGCGACTCGAAGATCGTTTCGCGATTCTCACGAGCGGCTCGCGCACGACCATTCCTCGTCATCGCACACTGCGCGCGGCAATCGACTGGTCGTTCGCGCTGCTCACGCTCGAAGAGCAGACGCTGCTCGCGCGACTCTCGATCTTCGCCGGAAGTTTCTCACTCGAAGCCGCGGAGCTGATCTGCGAGGCGGATCTCGATCTGCTCACGGGTCTCGTCGACAAGTCACTCGTCGTGACGACGTCGCGTCGCGCGACGATTCGCTATCACCTGCTCGAAACGATCCGCCAGTACGCGCGCGAGCGTCTCGAAACGAGCGGCGATGCCGACGCGCTGCGACGGCGTCATGCGATCGCGTATTCGAAGCTGGTCCACGAAGCGGCGGTCGATCCGATGGGCGCGGTGCTCGCGCATCTCGATCGTCTCGACGCCGATCGCGATAACGTGCTCGCGGCGCTGGCGTGGAGTCTCGAGCACGAGCCCGACGAGCTCGCGCTGCCGCTCGGCGCCGCGTTCCGCTGGTACTGGTATTACCGCATTCTCTGGAATGAAGGTCTGCGCTGGTTGAAGCGCGTGCTCGAACGCACGTCGCCGTCGTTGTCGCACGAGCGCGCGGCCGTACTCGCCGGCGCCGGAACGCTCGCGTCGTACCTCGGCGATTTCGAAACCGCGCGGTGCTGGCTCGAAGAAGCGGTGTCGATGGATCGCACGCTCGGCAATGAGCGCGAGCTCGCACTCGCAACGTCCGCGCTCGCGCATCTCCTCGGTGATCTGAACGAGCTCGACGAAGCGTGGTCGCTCGCGACGGAATCGATCGCGCTCGCACGCAAAGCAGGCACGCCGTACGACATCGCGTACTGCCTCACCAACGCGCTCGCGTTCGTCGCGCAACGACGCGGCGATCTCGTCGACGCGGATCGCGCGCTCGAAGAAGCGGAGGCGATCTGGTCGCCGATGCAACATCCGCTCGGAGTTCCACTCGTCGTCAACGCACGAGCGCTGGTCGCACTGCGACGCGGCGATCACGCATCCGCATCGACGTTCGCGCGACGCGCGCTCGAAAGCACGCGCACGTCACGCGAGCGCTGGTTCACGGCGCGCTCGCTGCGCATCCTTGCGATCACATCGAGCGATCTCACGCGCGCGGCGAAACTCTCCGGCGCGGCCGAAGCGATGCTGCGCGGCATCGGCGCGCGCATGCTGCCGCACGATCGCGATGCGCACGCGGAGCTGATGAACAAACTGCACGCATCGCTGCCGTTGGATGGATTGCAGGCCGCGCTCGCGGAAGGCAATGCGATGTGTTTCGACGAGGCATGCGAGCTAGCGCTGGATGACGCGCCATTGCTCGAAGCATCGAACGAAATGCTGCACGTCAGTGACCTCGGCGCGCTGCAAATCACGCTCGGCGGCAAGCCGCTCGCGAGTGAAGGCCGCGCGTCGAATCGCGCGCGCGAGCTGCTCGTATTTCTGCTCGCGCATCCGCCCGGCCCGACGAAGGACGAAGTCGGCGTCGCGTTCTGGCCCGATGCCAGCGCGGAGCAGGTGAAGAACTCGTTTCACGTCACGCTGCATCGTCTGCGCAAATTGTTAGGCGGATCTGAAACCGTGATCACGGACAGCGCGCGTTACGTCGTAGCCATTCCGCACGTCGCGCAGTCGCAGCAGTTCGAATCCGCGATCAACGGTGCGATGCGATCGAATGACATCGACGCGCTCGAACGCGCACTCGCGTTGTATCAGGGCGATTTCCTGCAAGGTGAAGACGCGGGCGAGTGGTGTCTGCCGATTCGCGCGCGACTGCGTCAATTGCACATCCGCGGATTGTTCGCGCTCGCGCAGGCGCACGAAAGCAAAGGACGTTTCGTCGATGCTGCCGAAACGTACACGCGCGTGCTCGCGCGCGATCCGTTCCATGAAGCCGCGGCGCGACAACTCATGATCTGCCGCGCGAAACTCGGCGCGCGCTCGGAATCGTTGCTCGTGTATCGCGAGCTCGAACAGCGGCTTCGTGATGATCTGCAGGCCACGCCCGAGCCCGAAACGCGCACGCTCTACCAGCGCCTGAAAAACGGCGCGGCCTGAAACTCACTCCATGTCGCGACGTACTTCGTGGCGTGATGATGAGATGGCTGTCCGCGCTCGTGTTGTCCGCGCTCATCGCGATTCCTGCGATCGCGGAGGAAGGTTTCTTCGATTCGAATGGCGTGAAGATTCGCTACGTCACCGAAGGAGAAGGCGAGGCGGTGGTGCTCATTCACGGATGGATGAGCGACTCGGCGATGTGGGGCGCGGATCGCGCGGGCAACACGAAACTCGACGCGAGCGGGACACCGGGCTTTCGCATCATCGCGTTCGATTGTCGCGGACACGGCAAGAGCGACAAGCCGCACGATGTGAATCGATACGGCGTTGAGCTGGCCGAGGATGTCGTGCGATTGCTCGATCATCTGCGGATTCGAAAAGCGCATCTCATTGGCTATTCGATGGGCGCGTTCATCGCCGGCAATGTCGCCGCGAAACATCCCGAGCGCGTGTTGAGCGTCGTGTACGGCGGACAAGCGCCGCTGCTCGTCGGACGCAAACAATCGTCAGCGCCGAACGAAGTCGAGATCTTCGCAAAGGCCGTCGATGAAGGAAATGATGTCGGCGCGTACATTCTCGCGGTGAGTCCGAAAGACCGTATGCCGACGCCCGAAGCCGCGAGCGCGCTCGCGAAAGCAATCTACGGCGCGAAAGACTTGAAAGCGTACGCCGCATCCGGTCGCAGCATCGGGCGACTCGAAGTCACCGCGAAGCAATTGAAGAAATGCAAAGCGCCGGTGTTGTTCATCTACGGCGCGAAAGAATCGGATGAGACGAAAGAGCGCGTTGCCGCGGTCCGTGAATTGTTAGGCCGCGGCGAGGTGATCGTGATCGACAACGCCGATCACATCACGACGCTCTATCGTCCCGAGTTCGGAAACGCGGTGCGCGCGTTTCTGCTGTCCGTGAAATCACGCTGACTTCGGCGGTTCCCACAACTCGATCCGGTTTCCTTCCGGATCCATCACCCAGCCGAACTTGCCGAACTCGGACTCGTCGACTTTCTCATCGACCGCACATCCTTCGCTGCGCAGCGCGGCGAGCACCGCGTGCAGATCCTCGACGCGGTAATTGATCATGAACGGTGCGGTGCTGGGATCGAGATACTTCGTCGTGTCTTCGAAGATCGACCAGACCGTCATGCCGTTCGCTGCATCGGGATCGTCTTTCCATTGCATCGCCGTGCCGCCCCACTCCTCGATGTTGATGCCGAGGTGCTGGCGATACCAGTCGCGGAGCGCTTTGGCGTTGCGTGCCTTGAAGAAAATCCCGCCGATGCCGGTGACTCGTTTCATGCCGATCATTCTCCGTTACAAATCGTAAAACGCATCCCGGTAATCGCTTCGGTAAATCCTCGGTAATTCCTCCGGCCTACCTTGCACCACGACAACGCAACGGAGGAAGTCATGAGCGGAACCACTCGCAAACAAACGATATCGATCGCGGTCGCGATGCTCGTCGCCACGCTGGCCGTGATCGTCGCGGCGAACGCGGCGAAGACCGTCGAAGCGCCGACACTCCCGAAGAAAATGACGCGCGAAGAACAGATCAAGCGCGGCGAATACATGGTCACGATCGGCGGCTGCAACGATTGCCATACGCCGTGGATCATGCAGCCCGATGGAAAACCGGGACCGGACATGAGCCGCGCGTTGAGCGGACATCCACACGATTTTCCAATCACGACACCCGCGCAACTGACGTCCGATCGATTCGGCGTCGCCATCGCGCCAACGAACACCGCATACTCTGGTCCGTGGGGTGTGAGCTTCGCCGCGAATCTCACTCCGGACCGGCTCACCGGCACCGGCGTCTGGACGTTCGACACATTCAAGAACACCATTCGCCGCGGCCGCCACTGGGGCGTCTCCCGCGAGTTGCTCCCACCCATGCCGTGGTTCAACTATCGCCACATGACCGACGAAGATCTCGAAGCCGTATGGGTGTACACGAGAACCTTGAAGCCGATTCACAATGAAGTGCCGGCACCGTTACCACCTTTGAAAAAGTAGTTGGTTGTCGGTTGATGGTTGTTGGGAGCACCGCTCCGCCGAGATTTACGTGGACGGGCGGTGGCCTCCCAACAACTGACAACCAACAACCGACAACCACCCCATCGAACGAACATCAACAGGAGAAAACGATCATGCCCAACACCATCCTCGTCTTCGGAGCTACTGGCGCACAGGGCGGCAGCGTTGCGCGCAATTTGTTGTCGCGGGGCAAATTCAATGTGCGCGTGATCACGCGCAAGCCGGATTCCGATGTGGCGAACGCGCTGCGTGCGCTCGGCGCGGAGATCGTGCCGGGTGATCTCGATGATCCCGCGTCACTCGATGCTGCACTCGAGGGCGTCTACGGCGTCTTCGGCGTGACGAACTTCTGGGAGCATTTCGACAAGGAAGAAATCCACGGACGCAATCTCGTGAATGCAGTCGCGAAAGCGGGAGTGAAGCACTTCATCTTCTCCACGCTTCCGCATATCGCGAAAGCCACCGGCGGCGCGCTCAAGAGTCCGCACTTCGATCTCAAGGCCGAGCACGAAGATCTCGCGCGCGAACTCGGCATCCCGTCGACGTTCGTGCACGTCCCGTTCTATTACGAGAACTTCCTCGCCTTCTTCCCGCCGCGTCCTGCAGGCGACGGCACGTATGCATTCGGATTTCCGCAGGGAAATACACCGCTCGCTGCGATCTCGGTCGAAGACGTCGGTAAGCTCGTCGCGCCGATGTTCGAAGATCCCGCGAAGTACATCGGGAAAGTCGTGAAGCTCGCGGGCGACGAGATCCCGCCGGCGCAGTACGCGGATGCGATGAGCCGCGCGACCGGCAAGACCGTGAAGTACAACTACGTTCCGCGCGAGACGTTCGCGGCGTTGGGATTCCCCGGTGCCGAGGATCTCGCGGATATGTTCGAGTATTACCGCCTTCACATCCCGAGTCGCGTCGAAGATTTGAAGACGTGCCGCGCGATCGCGCCGGACGTGCAGAGCTTCGATACGTGGATCACGAAGAACGCCGCGAAACTCAACGCGTCGTTAGGCTAAGAACGAATGCAGGCTGGAAGCCTGCGCTCCGAAACGGAGCGCGGGCATCCCTGCCCGCCGGACCGCAGGCATCCTGCCTGCGCGGCTCACACCAACGCTCGCACCGCCTTCACCAACTCATCCGGATCGAACGGCTTCGCGACGTGGCGTTGAAATCCCGCGTCGCGAACCCGTGCTTCATCCTCCGCGCGCACATATGCCGTGATCGCCAGCGCGGGCACGCGACTCCCTGCATCGCGCAGACGTCGAATCAGCGAATACCCATCTTCCTGCGGCATCGCCAGATCGCTCACGAGAATGTCCGGCCGCCACTGGTGCACCGCGTCGAACGCATCGTTCGCGTTGTCGCACGCCAGCACCGTCGCACCCGCGCGTTCGAACGCCGTCGTCATGATGCGACGCGCACCTTCATCATCATCGACGACGATCACGCGCGCACCGGCGAGCACGTTCGCCGCTGAATCGAACGTCGCCGACCGCGGCGCGATCACGCGACTCTGTTCGATCAACGGCAACGTCACGCGAAACGTTGCGCCTTTGCCAACGCCATCGCTCTCCGCAATGACGTGACCACCATGCGCATCGACGAGTGACGAGACGATCGCGAGGCCGAGTCCGAGGCCGCCGTGTCTGCGGCTGCTCGACGCATCGCCCTGCCGGAATCGATCGAACACATGCGGCAGAAACTGCGGATCGATTCCTTCGCCCGTATCCGTCACCGCCACTTCGGCATTGCCGTCATGCGACGTGACACGCACGTCGACGCTGCCGCCGGCCGGCGTGAACTTGATCGCGTTGACGAGCAGATTCCAGAAGACTTGCTTGAGTCGCGCTGCATCGCCGCGCACGGACAGCGGCTCGCGCGCATGCACGCGCAGCGAAATGTTTTTCGCTTCCGCGGACAACGTCACCAGTCCGACCGCGGCATCGAGCACACTGCCGAGGTCGAGAGGTTGCAGCTCGATGCGCAGCTTGCCTGATGCGATGCGCGAAACGTCGAGGAGATCGTCGATGAGCTTCATCTGATTCACGAAGCTCTCTTCGATCGCGCGCAATCCGGTGTCGAGCAACTCCGCGTCGCGCGAGCGCGCGAGCAATTTCACCCAGCCATATCCCGACGTGAGCGGCGTGCGCAGCTCGTGCGACAGCGTCGAGAGAAATTGATCTTTCGCCTGCTCCGCGAGTTTGCGCTCCGTGATGTCGATGACGGAGCCGATGTAGCCGAGAAATTCGCCGTCGCGATCGAAGCGCGGCCGGCCGGTGTCGATCGCCCATCGATACTCACCGTCAGCGCGGCGAATGCGATAGTCGAACGTGACCGGCGTGTGATGCGTGTTGCCCGCGAGAAATGCCTGGCGCACGGCCTCGCGATCGTCAGGATGCACGGCATTCGTCCATCCGAATCCGAGCGCTTCCTCTTCGGTCTGTCCCGTGAAGTCGTACCAGCCGCGCGAAAGAAACGAGCACGTGCCGTCGGGCTCCGTGATCCACAACATTGCGGGCGCGGTGTCGGCGAATTCGCGAAATCGCAGCTCGCTCGCGCGCAACGCATCGGTCGCGAGTTTGCGCTCGGTGATGTCGATGACGGAGCTGAGCACGCAGCGACGGCGATTGATCTCGACGACCGCGGCGCCGATCGCGCAGACGCGCACATCGCCGTTCTTCATGCGAAAGCGCGCTTCGACGTCGTCGATGTGCTCGCCGACGCGCAGCTTCACGAGGCCTTCCGCGCGCATCGTGCGATCGACCCACAAGTGCAACTCCTCCGGCGTGTGTCCGATCGCTTCTTCGCGCGTCCATCCCGACAAACGCACGAAGCCTTCGTTCACGTCGATGAGTTTTCCGCCGTCGAGCGATGTGATCGTGAGCGCGAGCGGACTGTGTCCGAACGCCGTCGCGAACTTCGCTTCCGATTCGCGCAGCGCGGCGTGCGCGTCATCGCGAATCTTGCGCAGCCGCACGTGCGCATCGACGCGCGCGAGCAGCTCGGCGGCGCTGAATGGCTTCGTGAGGTAATCGTCCGCGCCGGCTTCGAGTCCTTCGACTTTCGATTCTTCGCCCGCGCGCGCGGAGAGCAGAATGACCGGAATCTCGCGCGTTTGCGCATCGGCGCGTAACGCGTGCAACAGCGCGAAGCCATCCATTCGCGGCATCATCACGTCCGCGAGCACGAGCGACGGCGGATCGCGGCGTGCGGCTTCGAGCGCTTCCTCGCCATCGTGAACGGTCTCGACGTCGTACGACGCGCGCAGCAGTCGCGCGACGTACTCGCGCATGTCGGCGTTGTCATCGGCGAGCAGAATGCGACCGCCGCGTCGCATCGCGACCGGCTTGCGTGCGACGTCGCTGCTCCATCGCAATGCTTCGTCTACGAACGCTTCGACGCGAGGTGCGGTCGATGCGAGCACGCGCGGTGCGCCGATGCGATCTTCGGGAAGATGCGCGCGGCCGAGGGGCAGCGAGATGGTGAATGTGCTGCCGCGATCGACGTCGCTTTCGACGCGCACGTTGCCGCCGTGCAGTTTCGCGAGCTCGTGCACCAGCGCGAGACCGATGCCGCTGCCTTCGTTCGTGCGTCCGCGCGCGTCGCTCACGCGATGAAAACGTTCGAAGATATGCGCGAGCTCGTGTGGCGGAATGCCGGTGCCGGTGTCGCGCACCGCGAGCTCGACGCGATCGCCTTCGCGTCGCAGCGAGATTTCGATCTCGCCTTCGAACGTGAACTTCAGCGCGTTCGAGAGGAGGTTCAACACCATCTTCTCGAACATCTCGCGATCGACGTAAACCAGTTCGCCGAGCGGCTCGGCGTTGACGATGAGTCGCAGGCCGGCGCGTTCGATCGCGGCGCGGAACACGCCCGCGAGATCGCGCGTGAGCGATGCGAGATCGACGGGCTCGTACGTCGCGTCCGCGCGTCCCGCTTCGATGCGCGAGAAGTCGAGCAATGCGTTGACGAGTTTCAGCAGCCGCAATGCATTGCGATGTGCGAGCTCGAGCAGCTCGCGATCGTGGCCGGTGATGCGGTGCTCGGCGAGGAGGTCCTCGACCGGGCCGAGCATGAGCGTGAGCGGCGTGCGGAATTCGTGCGAAATGTTCGAGAAAAACGCGGTTTTCGCGCGATCGAGCTCCGCCAGCGCCTCGGCACGACGATGTTGTGATTCGAAGGCAGTGGCATTCGCCATCGCCGAGGAGATGTGACCGCGGACGAGGTCGAAGAACGTGCGGTATTCATCGTCGAGAGCCCGATGCGGACTCACGCTCGCGATGAGAATGCCCGCGGGCTCGGACTCGCCGGAGAGTTGCAGCGGCATCGTCATCGCGTTCGCGATCTCGCTGCCGAGCGTGATGCTTTGCGGCAGATCGCAGGGCGTCGTGCCGATCGCGTGCGTGAGCTCGAAGTGGCCGTCGTTGCGTCGGATGTAAATCGCGGCGAATGGGATGTCGAGCGGATTCGTGGCGAGAATCGTGGCCGCGTCCTGAATCGTGCGCTCGATCGATTTCGCATTGCCGGCGCTTGCGGCGAGCTGGCGCAGCGTGTCGAGTCTGCGCTCGCCGATCACACGCGACGTCGTTTCAGTGACGGCGGTGAAGATGCCGCCGATGCCTCCGGATTCATCGCGAATTGGGCTGTACGAGAACGTGAAGTACGTCTCTTCGAGGTAGCCGTGCCGATTCATCATCAGCAGTTGATCGTCGGACCACGTTGCTTTGCCTTCGTGAATGACCTGATCGAGCATCGGCCCGATGACGGGCCAGATCTCGGGCCACACCGTGCGACCGGGCGCGCCGAGGGCGCTGGGATGCTTATCGCCGAGGATCGGCGCGTAGGCGTCGTTGTAGATTTTGATGAGATCCGGTCCCCACCAGATCAGGATGGGAAACCGGGAGTCGACGCAGATGCTGACCGCGGTGCGAAGACTCTGCGGCCACTGTGCGCGCGATCCAATCGAAGTCTTCGACCAGTCGAGCTCGTCGATTCGCTGCTGCATCGAGGCCATGAGTGCTTCGATGCTACCCGAGCGTGGTGAGTTTTGCGTCAGACGAAAACGCTGACGTTAGAACTTCTGGCAGTGATCTGAGCTCTCGGAACCGGGGCTGTGGTGGTCATCCCTGCCAGCACGATTTGGCATCGGCTCGCGATTCGTTCAACCGACACTCGTTCACTGTACACACGAGCCTGCGGCGCCGGTTTTCCCGGCGCCGCAAATCTACAGCCAATTATCTCGGCGGATTGTTCAGATCGTCGTCGTTGCGGGTGAGGTCGTCCTTGAGATTGCCATAAGACTCGCGAATGGCGCCCTTTGCGCGCTCCGCTTTGCCTTCGATCTCGGTCGAGCGATCGCCGGTCAATGCGCCGAACCCTTCCTTCACCGCGCCTTTGACCTGTTCGAGAATGCCTTTACCGCGATGTTCTGCTCCGGTTGCCATTGTGCTTTCTCCTTTGTTAGGCGGCCGAGGCCGCACTGTGCATAGAGCAACCGGTGAGCCAGAATTCAGAGCTCCGCTGCAAGAAATTTCGCAGTCCTGCTCCCTTTTGTGTGCGCGACGAGCGCGGGCGTTCCCTGCGCGACGATGGTGCCGCCTTCGTCACCTGCACCGGGTCCGATATCGATGACCCAGTCACTGCGCGCGATGACGTGCATGTCGTGCTCGACCACAATGACGGTATTTCCTGCATCCACAAGCCCTTCGAGCTGGGCCATTAATTTCTCGACATCGGCGGGATGCAATCCCGTCGTCGGTTCATCGAGGATGTAGAGCGTATTGCCGCGGCCGACTCTCTGTAATTCAGTTGCGAGTTTGATGCGCTGTGCTTCACCGCCCGATAATTCGGTCGCGGGCTGTCCTAATCGCAGATATCCGAGGCCGACTTGTCGTAAGACGTCCAGTGCGCGATGAATGTGCGGCTCTTCTGTGAAGAACTCCCACGCGGTATCAACCGTCATCGCCAACACCTCGGCGATATTCTTTCCGTTGTACTGCACTTCGAGCGTTTTCTCGTTGTAACGCGCGCCGTGACACGTCGGGCAGGGCGCATAGACGCTCGGAAGGAACAGTAATTCGACCATTACGAACCCTTCGCCTTCGCAGGTTTCGCAGCGTCCCTTCGCGACATTGAAGGAAAATCGTCCCGCGTCATAGCGTCGCGCGCGTGCGGTTTTCGTCGACGCGAAGAGCCGTCGCACGTGATCGAATAATCCGGTGTAGGTCGCGAGATTCGATCGCGGCGTACGGCCGATCGGCTTCTGATCGACGCGCACGAGGCGTTTGATCGATTCCATTCCGCCAGTGATCTCGCCGCCTTCTGTCGTAATGACATCTCGTTCGAGCGGGTCGCTATCGTCTTCTTCGGGATCGACGTGCTGCCCGAGGGCTTCGGCGACGAGCTCCACGAGGACCTGACTGACCAGCGTCGATTTACCCGAGCCGGAGACGCCCGTGACCGCCGTAAACACGCCTAACGGAAATTCAGCGGACAATCCATTGAGGTTATTGCGCTTGATTCCAGCGAGCTTCAGCCAGCCGCGTGGCTCGCGCGGCGTATGTGGCTCCGCGACGCGTTCGGCGAAGAGAAACTCACGCGTATGCGACGTCTTGACGGCGCGCAGTCCATCAGGCGGACCGCTGTACAGAATCTCGCCGCCTCGCTCGCCCGCGTTAGGACCAACGTCGACGATCCAGTCGGCGTGGCGAATGACGTCGAGTTCGTGCTCGACGACGAATAATGAATTTCCCGCGGCCTTTAATTTATCGAGCGCCGATAAGAGCGCCTCGGTATCGGCAGGATGCAGTCCCGCGGACGGCTCGTCGAGCACATAAACGACGCCGAATAAATTCGAGCGTACTTGTGTGGCGAGGCGCAGTCGCTGTAATTCGCCAGGCGATAATGTCGGCGTACTGCGTTCAATCGATAAATATCCGAGACCGAGCTCGAGGAGGACATCCAGCCGCGCGTACAGATCATGAGCAATGCGCTGCGTGACGATCGCTTTCTCGGGATGCGCATCGTCCTGTTTGAGTTTCGCGTAGGGGCGAATCAGCTCCGCTAATCGCTTCAATGGCAATGCGGATAATTCGGCGATATCGAGTCCCGCGAATTTCACGGACAGCGACTCTCGTCGCAGCCGCTTGCCATGACAGGACGGACAATCGGTACTCAGCATGTACTGGGAAACGCGCTTTTTCATTAGCGGGCTTTGCGTGTTCGCGAAGGTATGCAGTACATACCGCTGTGCGCTGCTGAATGTGCCCTGGTAACTCGGCTCGTCTTTACGTTTCAATGCGCGGCGCGTTTCTTCCGGCGTCAGTCCCGCGTAAACCGGTACTGTGGGTTGATCGTCCGTGAAGAGAATCCAGTCGCGATCTTTTTTCGGTAGCTCGCGCCACGGCGTGTCGACGTCATATCCGAGGGTGACGAGAATGTCGCGAAGGTTTTGTCCATGCCACGCGGGCGGCCACGCCGCGATCGCACGCTCACGAATCGTCAGCGACGGATCCGGCACCATCGATTGTTCCGTGACGCTGTAAACGCGTCCTAATCCATGGCACTGAGGACACGCGCCTTCCGGCGTGTTTGGCGAGAACGATTCCGCATAAAGCAGCGGTTGATTGCGTGGATATTCGCCTGCGCGCGAATAAAGCATGCGCAATAAGTTCGATAATGTGGTGACGCTGCCGACGGACGATCGCGTCGTCGTCCCACCGCGCTGCTGCTGTAATGCGACCGCGGGTGGTAATCCGTCAATTTCATCGACGTCCGGAACGGACATCTGATGAAACAAGCGTCGCGCATAAGGCGACACGGACTCGAGATACCGTCGCTGCGCCTCGGCATAAAGCGTCCCAAACGCCAGCGACGATTTTCCCGATCCTGATACGCCCGTAAACACGACCAGCGCATCGCGAGGAATCTCGACGTCGATATTCTTCAGATTGTGCTCGCGCGCTCCACGAACGCGCACAAATGCATGATCCTGATTCACAGTGGAGCACGCTACGAGTTTTGTGCCAGGCGTTTTTCGATGCGTTTATCCGGGACGAACCAGATCACCGCGACGATGACGTAGAAGACGTCCGAGAGCCATGGCGCGAGGAAGGCGCAGGCGATGCCAAGCGCATACAACAGGAGCGAGGCTTTTCCCTTCCAGTCATGTTCGACCGCGCGTGCGAGCGCCGATGTTTCGCCGCCGTCCGCGTGAATGATTGCGTTCTGCAGGATTGTGTAGGCGATCGCGGCGAGAAAGAAGTTGATGCCGTAGACCGCGGCGGGAATGGCGGCGTCCGGATGTTCGCCGACCCAGCCGGTCATGAACGGCACGAGCGAGAGCCAGAACAAGAGATGCAGGTTCGCCCACAGAATCCGTCCATTGACGTGACGCGTCACGTGGAGCATATGGTGGTGATTGTTCCAGTAAATGCCGAGGTAGACGAAGCTGAGGAGATAACTGAGAAACTTCGGCAGCAGCGCGTGCAATGAATGCCAGTCCGCGCCGTGCGGCGGATGAAGCTCCAGCACCATGATGGTGATGAGAATCGCGATGACGCCGTCGCTGAACGCCTCGAGCCGCTGTTTGTTCATGAGCTCGTCGCTTTGTACCGCGAGGTCGTGTGGCGAATCAATGCATCACTTACTCACAATCCCTCGTCGCGGATGCTTCTCCGTGACCTTCACCTTCAGTGCGGCGTCGGCGACGTGCGTATAAATCTCGGTCGTGGAGATGCTGCGATGACCGAGGAGGCGTTGGACGTAGCGAATGTCGACGCCTTCTTCGAGGAGATACGTTGCGACCGAGTGTCGAAACATGTGCGGCGTAATGCGATCGCGGACTTCACTGCGCTCGCCGTGAATGCGAATGAGGCGGCGGATCATTTGCGGGCTGCCGGCTTCGCCGCGCGAATTCACAATGAAGGTATCGGCGCTCGTCGCGACGCGATCGCGCGCGATGCGGTAATCGGAGAGCAGCGATTTCAATTCGTCGGGGATGAAGACGCGTCGCTGGCGATTGCCTTTGCCGATGATCGTGATCGTGCCGTCCTCGACATCGACCGCGGCATCGAGTAACCCCGCGAGCTCGCTCACGCGCATGCCTGTTGCGAAGAGCAGTTCCGTTGCGACGTACGCGGTGAGATCGGCGAACGTATGCGGCTGTTCGTGCAGCAGCAGTCGTCGCAGATCGGCGCGAGCGATCACGCGCGGCAATCGCTTCGGCATGCGAATGCGAATGCGTGCGCCGCGAAATGGATCCTCCGTGATTTGCTCCTCGTCTTCGAGCCAGCGAAAGAACGAACGCAGCGTCGCGAGATGTCGTTTGACGCTCGCTTCCTTCAACGATCGCACGTCGAACAGATGACGCACGTAGTCATGAATGACGCTCTTGTCGCACGACGCGACCGTCGCGCGGCGTCCGCGAAATTGCGTGAAGCGCGCGAGATCGAGCTCGTACGCGCGCACGGTGTGGGGCGAGAGTTTCCGGATCGACTGGCAGTGGCGAATGAATGCGATCGCCGCGTCTCGAAACAGCACGTCGAGCTTCCTTCCCGATCCTCCAAAATTGGTGGGCGGCGCACGTTACCTGAGGTGCGGCGTGGAGCGCGACCGGAAGGGTGGAGGGGTGGAGACGCGACTACGGCATGCGATACAGCATTGCGTTGATGTGCATCCCCGCGCCGACCGATGCGAACAGCGTGAGATCGCCGCTCGCCAGCGAGTGCCCGTCGAGCTTTTCTTTGGTGATGAGATCGAGCAGCGTCGGCACCGTCGCCACGCTGCTGTTGCCGAGCCACGAGATCGTCATCGGCAGCACGTCACTCGGCGGCTCAGTGCCCTCCAGCGCGTAGAGCTCCTTGACAATCGCCTCGTCCATTTTGCCGTTCGCCTGGTGCAGCAGAATCTTGTTCACATCGCGCAGCGCGACTCCGGCGTCGTCGAGGCACTTCTTCATCGAGCCGGCGACGGTCTGCAATGCGTAGCGATAGAGCTTGCGCCCTTCCATCTTCAGGAACAGCGCTTCGAGAAACACTTCCTCGTTGTACGACGGTCCCATGAAGAGCATCGACGAGTGCTCGAGCGTGTCGGAGCGCGCGATGTGTCCGAGAACGCCGGCGCCGTTTTCGAGCTCTTTCGATTCGAGAATCGTCGCGCCCGCGCCGTCGGCGTAAATCAGGCTGTCGCGATCGTGCGGATCGCTGATGCGCGAGAGCGTGTCGGCACCGATGACCATGATGCGTTTCGCCGCGCCGGCTTTGATCATCGAGTCCGCGACGATCATTCCCTGCAGCCAGCCGGGACAACCGAAGACGAGATCGAATGCGACGGTGCGCGGTGTCGCGATTTTCAGTTTCGCTTTCACGCGCGCGGCGAGCGCGGGCACGAGATCGGAGCGGCCGCCGCGGCGCACGTCGCCGAAGTTGTGCGCGACGATGATGCCGTCGAGCGATTCGGGATCGATGCCGCTGGAGTCGAGCGCGTTTTTTGCTGCTTCGTATGCGATGTCGGAGGTGACGAGATCATCCGGAACGTAGCGACGCTCGCGGATGCCGGTGATGGCTTCGAACTGGGCGAGGATGTCGGCGTTGGACTTGCCGAGGGACTTGCCATCCGAGCCGAAGAACGAGGCGTTGAGAAACGCGTCGTTCGGGACGCGCACCGGCGGGATGTAGGAGCCGGTGGCGGAGATGACGGTGCGGACGGGCATGACGAACCTCCTGTGGTTACCGTTGCGAAACTTCCTGGCGCGTAACTTACGGCGCCGTAAGTTCGATGTCAACGTCGGATGCGTACGTGCCTTGACAGGCATATGCGATAAACGGAATATTCAAACGAAGGCATGGACGTTTTTACCGCACTCTCCGATCCGACGCGACGCGACATTCTCGCGGCGCTGCGCCTCTCGGCGCGCAGTGTGAACGAGCTCGCGGAAGAGCTCGACGTCGCGCAGCCGACGATGTCCAAACATCTTCGGACGCTGCGCGAGGCGGGGTTCCTGTCGTGTCGCGTCGCCGCGCAGCAGCGCATTTATCAACTCGAGCCCGCACGGTTCGCGGAGATCGCGGAGTGGCTCGAGCCGTACCGGCGCATGTGGACGCGCCACCTCGACAAGCTCGAGGAGTATCTCGATCGCAAGGAGAAGCACGATGACCGCAAAGCACTACGATCCTCAGCCGCTCGCGGACGCAACCGCGGAAAACGACGGTGAACGCTGGACGCTCGTGTTCACGCGCGAGTTGCATCACGCGCCGGAACGAGTGTGGGAGGCGTTGACGGATCCGGCGGCGCTGCGCGAGTGGTCGCCGTTCGATGCCGATCGCAATCTCGCGACGAATCACGAGGCGACGCTGGTGATGGCGGGCGGTGGTGCAGGGGATGCGAGTGAATCGTTCGCATCGACGATTCGGATCGCCGATGCGCCGCGCGTGCTCGAGTACACGTGGGGCAATGATGTGCTGCGCTGGGAGCTCGAGCGGCAGTCATACGGCACGAGGTTGACGCTGCGACACAAGGTGGAGGATGCGAGCTGGCTGGCGCGCGTCGCGGCGGGATGGCACATCTGTCTCGACGTCGCGGATGCGTATCTGTCGGGGAATCGGATCGGGAGGATTGTGGGCGCGGATGCGAAGCCGTGGTGGGAAGGGCTGAATGCTGCGTATGCGAAGAAGCTGGGCGTTAAGGACGAGGGATGGCCGGAGGAAGCCAGAGATGAGTGATGAGAGATGAGAGATGAATGATGAGAGATGAGAGATGAGAGATGAGTGATGAGCGATGAGTGATGAGAGATGAGTGATGAGAGATGAGTGATGAGTGATGAGTGATG